>JAABUW010000065.1_pt1 | contig 218681 bp, 136 predicted proteins | sample 5560081 | NCBI WGS metagenome assembly JAABUW01 (sample SAMN10711882, study PRJNA513363) | rock metagenome | isolation source: Antarctica rocks | place: Antarctica: Victoria Land, Knobhead sud
GATACAGGACCAAATGCTGCCATCCCTCCTATGCCTTCTGGGCAACAACACAATATCGATGGCGTTGCGTGTCACTCAGCAATGTTCGAGCGGCCAAAAGAGGCGCCACTCGACACTTACCGCTTTACCGTGCACGCTCAGGTACTGCCATGGTCATAAAACTGCCTGCCCGGCACCGCCGTAGTCCTTCTCACCCAAGGCGTTCCTATGACATCCGCTGTTCCTGACGTCTCACCTCTGACCCTTTGGATGAGAAAACGTGTGGCATTGCTCATCTAAATCAGGTTTATAGCGATATGCTTCAGGCTATTGACTTGACTTGCCTTTCACGATAGTCCTTGAGCAGGAAGGACCATAGAACCAACGTATTTTCGCCTGTTGTACTTAGTTCTGGCGACGGTCACTACTGCTGCCTGCTTGCCCTCTACTTACGGCCTAGACTATATCGTTGATCCTCTCGATTACACTCTCACGGCGTAATATTTTCTTCTACTGGTATAGTCCCCCAACTCGACTGCGCCGGCTTCCCCGTCTACAATTACCCGTGGAACACCAATGCAACTACTCTGGTACGTCTAATGTCCGCGCGAAGGCTTTGCTGATAATTCTATCACGCGCAGGTTTACCATTTCACCATCAGCCTTTACCCTTCCCGTATTCTCCTCAATGACGACACAGCCTATCCTACCTCTGGGGCCCTCCAGGTCTCGACGCGCAGAGCACCCAACCATGCTGCCCTACCTGTACCCTCGAGGTTTAGTATCGAGAATTGTCTTGACGCGCCGAACGTCTACAGCACTATAGATCTGCTTGGATGGGCGGATGCGAACCCCATACCCATTGCATATGGCTGGAACATGACCCGTATTCGATTCGCCACACTTACTATAAGATAGAGGGGTGGGAAATGCCGTGGTTGAATATTAGCCTGATTGAGCTGTTCTTGTTGAAGACACAGATACCACGGGCAAAGGGCTCGGTAGGCCTTGGGCTGCGAGGCTTGGGAGATACCTTGATGAGCAGGAGTATCAATCACAACGACGGGAACACTCGAGTGGTGGCAGATTGTCCCCCAAGCCGTAAGGTACGAAAGAATCAGGGCGAATGAGACTGGCCCTTCCATGCCGTCCGGATTGAAGGATAAACTGTTAGATGGAGAATCCTATGGGAGTGAGGTTGCAAGGGGTGATATTGGTCATGTGAACGTGTCAGATGGGAATTTGGATCTCATTACGATTGCGTTCACAGCGGTCGTCATCTTTGGTATCCTCGCAGTAGCCGCAATTGTGGTCTGTCTCATTGTGCCAGTGGCTTCGGCATTGTCTCGCGCATCCGTTGCAACCGACTCGAAGGCTGAAAGTGGGCCTGATTGGGAACGAGAAAGGCTGTTGAGTGATGGCAGGGAAGACAGGTGAATCTGAGGCGATTGAAGTGTATACCTTGTGCATTGTTCGATGGACTGAAATGATTACATCTCGAGCAGTGTGTCGTCATCCGTTTTTACTCTTGGTTGACAGTACCTAATGGCTTCAGATACCGGGACTACTAACCATGTGGCCTTGGTTCCTTACCCATAGGTGGCTATGAATCAAGATCTGTTGCCCGTTGACTGCGCTTGGAGAGTGCTCTATACCACTAATGCTCTGGACCACTGGTGCCGCAATGAAAAGATGCTAGGATCTCATGTCCTAGCAATTGAGTTGATAATCTTGAGCAACCAAAGGACACAGTCAGCCGAGTTGATGTGAAAACAAGTGACAGTCGTTGATGCCACTGCAATTCAATCGACACAGAACACTTCCGATTGACACCATCAATAAGGTATCTTGTCTGAACTTGATGACCAATCAATTGATTAGCATTCAATTTAAGCGCTAATAGATAGGTTTTCTATTCTACGAGATTCGTCTACTACGATTTTCGGGCTTTGTGGGCCTCGCAATTGGCACGTAATGTGAGAGCTTGCCTGCAAAGCAACTTGATGCACACTTAGCAAGGAAACCTTACATCCTTTGGTGATATGCTAAAACTAGTATCTTGCCAGGAAATGGGACAAGGCAGCCAATCAGTCTCTCGACTTTGTTCTCAGCTTCTCTGCGACTGAACTGAGTGGTCGCTCACTCTACCTGCGATAGTCCTGAAACGACCTGCTTGCGCGGGTAGAGCGAAGTCATGGCTCCACTACGCGTCAACTACCATTGAGGTAGCTGTGCTGCTTGGTTTGAGGCTAACTTCTGGTCGCTTCCAAACCCGGGTATATTTTAAAACTTTTAGCGTATGCAGAAAGCTGCGGAATCCTTGGCACCTTTTTTTTTTTTTTTTTGCGCGCTACATGCCCCACCAAGTCCACGAATAAAGCTTCTGAGATATCAACTTTATATCAGTAGATAACTCTACTAAACGGAGTTCTAACGCCGTAGGAAATAACTTATCTCGATAGATCCTTCATATGTTATAAGGCTTTAAAGATTGGTAGTAGACTTAGTGGGGTACGTGGGGCTTCAGAACGGAAAGGAGCTAAAGAATTAGTGTAGAAAGCCTAATTTCTACGCCTAATTTCTAGAATTTTGGCTGTAAACTTCAACCTTTAATAAATTCCGTATTAATAAATTGATTAGGTTTATTTCACGGCGTTAGAATCGCCTGAAATCAAGCTATCTACTTATATAAGGTTGATATAATAAAAGCGTTGTTTGTAGACTTAGGTTTGTATGTATGGGGGAGTGCAAAAAAAAAAAAAAAAAGTGCCAAGGATTCCGCAGCTTTCTGCATACGCTAATTCTGCCAGTGGCAAAACCAAAGCCAACCCTTACGCGACAAGGCTCGCGAAATATCCACGGAATGGCTTTGCAAAGGGTTATGAATAATGTTCTTTCTGGGCACCTTCGCTATGGTGCCTCTTACACAGCTAGGTCTACGCTACGATTGTCCTATTTGGAGCTCTGATCGCTTTCCTTACCTTGGCAGGCCTCTCAACTTGCATACCTACCCAAAACCCCCGTACTCACCTCAAACCACGACAAGCAACATGGTCGGGTATTAAAGCGAGCCGATTCCTTCCTGTATCTGGTTGCGAAATCACGGAATTCACCAGCATCTCAACGGCCATTCTTCACGCCAGCTACCTACTAGTCGCAGGCAAGAACGCAGCCGCAAATTTCACCCATCTCCCAATCTTCTACTTCTTCCAGCCCAACATCGAAACCGCCACAAAAGTTGCCGCCGTCTTTGATGCAGTCGTCGCTGCGCAACTAGGCCAAGGACCACAAGCGGCAGCGTTCTGCAAGGACACTGCAAACATCTGCCGTAATCCGCAGCCAGGTGACCCCCAGCTACTCGGCTTTCCAGAGAGCGTGGCCGCAGCCGGGAACACCCCACCACCCGGCTTCGTCCCCTCCGTAGTCCTCTGCGCAGCCGGTCTGGCTCTTCCTCCAAATCCCACCCCCTGCACCAGCACCGCCGGGCAAAAAACCATCGGCAAGCTAATGCTGCACGAAATGGTGCATCTACCCGAAACAGTCGATGTCATAGTGAATGATATTCCAAAAGCAGAATATCAGCAGACCGCTAGGAATGTATTGCGAATGTGCTTGCTGGGGTGGATACGACGAATGATGCGGATGCTTATGCTTATTTGGGGAGTTCGAGCTAGGATTACGGATTGGGGCAGGCGGGGCTCTGGAATGGAACAGGAAATTGTGTGCCTGGGAGGATGGAAGGGAACTTGGACAGTGGGTATGATGGGCCGAATGGGAAATGGTACACTGCTGGGTGAGCTGGGTGAGTGGGGCACGCTGGAAGACTGTGTTTATTAGCGACGTCTGATATGCTTCAGGACTGTATTGAATGTACCTAGTTCATGCTTCGCCCAATGGCCCTTGGAGGATATCAGAAATTCAACCCGAATTCCGTGGCGCTTTCTCTTTAATTGAACTCTTCCACTCAAGCAATGTAGATGGCGGTTTTTGCTCTACTCATATTGATTTCCTGGTTATCATCGAGTTATTGGGTCAGGACATGAGATACTTCTGACTTTGTTCGAGCTGGGAGGGCTTCCAAACCCTGACTTCATGAGCCTGCTAATTTCTATACATATTCGCACTGTTTAGAGCGGTTTTAGGGTATGCCCACGGTATAGCTGACTTCTCTGAACCACCTCAGCTTCCGACAATATACATGGTCTTCGCACCAGTGGGAGATTCAACGACTAATGCACGCTCCGGGAGAAAGCAGCCGGCGACCCCTACGTCGAAGGAGCCAGCGTAATGGTATTCCTGCGCATCGTCCTGCGCGGCGTAAACTCGATATTTCTCCAAAACCCCCGCGTCGCGCCAGAAAACTACGCAAACTTCATCAACTAAAGCTACCGCGAGTACCAACTTGTCTCCAGTCCTTCCCACCATTCGCACACTCAAGCGAGCAAAATCACTCAACATCTTCAATCTCAAGGCCATTAGCGCAGAAGAAATCCGCTTCTTCCCCGAATTCGAGCAACGCGCCGGCCAAAAAGGTCTCACACATCTCCCAACGCTTCGCCTTCCACTCCGGTCTCGAAGCCTACGAAGCCTACCTCGACTCCGTCCGCATGCGACTCCACCTTCTCCGCCTCAGAGCTACGTTCGATAAATGCAAATTTCGGGCCCGTACTGTTCACGCAGTTTGGCTGATGGGATTTCAATGCTAATAGAGAGGAAAGTCTAAGGATAAGCATTGAGATGGGTAGATAGCGGTAGTATTGTAGCTCGAGGAGCAACTCGATGCGAGGTGGTTGATCTCTGGAGCGAATACGAGCTCGTCACGTGAACATACGCTACATAGTAGTACCTTATATACTTGGGATGATTTCCGTCAGTGAGAAGGCAGCCAATCTCGCTGCAATCACAGACTAAAATGCATAATTCATCGGCGACACGTCAAATCGGTCTCGACTCGTGAATAGTAGGGACATTCGCAGTGACAGCCTCTCCGGCCCAAGCGAGCAAGAAGGACTTACGCCTAGTTTAGCTTCAGACATCAAAATTCATCTCTGTATAAATCTTGATAGAAGGAGAACGTGATGTCTTCCCTCCCTCCCATCAAAATCACAAAGCTCGCCCAGAAAGCAAGCTCATCCCCACCTGCCCACCATGTCGGCAACCCACCCACCTCCTTCGTCAACCCTTGGCCGTCCTTTACCCAGCACTCCGCGCTCACCATGGTTACAACATCCCTTCGTAATCGCGACTTCAAGCCAATTCCACCGCGAGATAAATTAGTAGCCATTCAACAGCCCGATTGGGGCGCCGACAAAAGCGGGCTAAAAGCCACCTGGATCGGCCACGCAACCTTTCTCATCGAAACACCAAAGACCGAAACCACCGCGGGTAGAGGATTAAGAGTTCTTTTCGATCCTGTGTTTTCCGAGAGAACCAGTCCACTGTCATTTGCTGGTCCAAAACGCTACACTCCAACCCCTTGCACGCTCGATGAGCTGCCCGATATAGATCTTGTCGTCATCTCTCACGATCACTATGACCACATGGACTCCGATACGTTACTGAAAATTCAAACCAGGGGGAAAGGGGGTACACATTTTTTGGTAGGCCTAGGCAATGCTTCCAGGTTTCGCGGCTTTGGCATCGACAGTGACTATGTCACAGAAATGGACTGGTGGGAAGGAGCCCGGCTCGACGTAACAGGCGTAGGATCTGTTACCCTAACCTGCACGCCTTCACAGCACTTCTCTGGTAGGGGCGTTATCGACCACGGATCTACACTATGGTGCTCGTGGGTTCTGGAGACCCAAACAATAGAGCAGCAATCGGCCCTCGAACGGTTAAACAAAAAGCTATTCTTCGCCGGCGATACAGGTTATAGATACGTACCAAAAGATGTCAATGAGTCGGAAAGGCCTTGCTGTCCAGTATTCCGAGAAATAGGAGAGACGTTCGGTCCTTTCGATCTCTGCCTGCTACCCATTGGACTGTACTCTCCAAGGCACTTGATGTCTCCCATACACTGTACGCCTGAGGACGCTGTTTGCTTGCACAAGGACCTGAAAAGTCGGAAGTCTATTGGTATGCATTACGGGACAGTTCGAGGTGGAATTAGCCAGTACTTTGAGGAAGTTACTGAGCCACCGAGGAGGTTTAGGGAGGCTTGCGAGAAGGAGGGGAAAGTGTGGGGAGAAGAGTTGGGCTTGATTGCTGTTGGAGAGACTGTTGCCGTTTGAGATGAGAACACCTTGCTTGCAAGACTAATTCAACATTCAGGGTGGAGAATGACGTTGCTTAAGCCGCGAGATAGGAGGAGATTACGCAAGGAGGATGACAGGGCGGACGTAGTTCTTGGTATGCCGATATCCTCACTGGGAGCTGGATAGCAAATGATGGGTGTGATGTGCGCATCTAACCGACAAGCTACAGGGCTTCCTCACCTCCTTGTAGTATCGCGAACTTCGATCTCGTGAAGACGTCCCACACTGACGAGACACGACTCTCAGGAATGATGAATCAACTACTTATAACGGCGACAGCGAGACGAAGTTCCCGTAAAGGGAACGAAGTAAATCCACTTCAGCAAAGTTTTAGGTGTAGCGTTAGATTATGTTTATCACCCGTACGCAGACATACATCTTCTTCCTCCTGTGTAGGCTTAGGCTTGGATGGGCAAGTTGATTCCATGAAATAAAACACATCTTCTCGAACGTTTCGTTACCTTACACGAAATCACCGCATTCATAAGCTTCAGCACCCCACAAAATCCCCTTCAGCGCCGCAAAAACCCTCATTATCCTCCCCACCACCCCGCCACCTCTCCCCCATATTTCCCCCCCACGTGTACAACGCCCACTGCCCCCCCCCCCTCTTCAACCCCTCCCCTCCTCCCTTCCTCCCTTCCCTCTCCCGTCCTCCCTTCCTCCCCTCCTCCCCCTCTTTCCCCTCCCCCTTCCTCCCCTCACCCCTCACCCCTCCCAAGACCTCCCTCCCAACCTCAACATCATCAAACCACCGCAGGCACCTCCATGAGCTTCAAGCTCCACCAAAACTTCCCAATCCGTGATCAAACACAAACGGTCTCGTCGACGTATCGCCCACTTCCATGTTCTCGTTATGTAAGATGATGTTTTGTGAATGGGATATGGGTAACGGGATGGGTAAGGGGAAGGGGAAGGGGATGGAGTATAGATACTTATGTATAAGTGGCGATCTGCATGTTCTCCAAGTGGGAAGGTAGTTGCGAGCTGTGGGTAAGGGCGATGCTGAGGATGAGAGGGTTGGAGGGTTTTTATGCGAGGAGTTTGGGAGATTTTCTTGGGGGTTTGGGATTAGGAACGTCGGTTTTTTCCTGAGATTGGACAGTCGGGATAATGGAGGGGAAGTTCCTGCACCGTCAGATTTCATGTATGTGAGAAAATAGGTACACGAGGGTTTTCTCCGAAAAAGTCCTGTTCATGTGTCACCTTGGTTTATATGACGAGAAAGGATTAGTGATTGAATGGGAAGCGTAGAATAGAGGAAAAGTGGTATTCAAAGAATAACAAGAATAAATGACTGGGAAAGACACCAGTGGACACAAAAGAAAAATGCGAGCTAGTCAATAGCACACCCAATCAAACACGGCTGCATGTGTTGTAGATCATCAACCGCGGTCCTTATGCAAGGGAGAAGTTCAAAAATTTACTTCAGCGGCAAAAACCCCTTAGGGGTGAGCTGGATAAAACCAAAGACCTCTAGGCCATCAGACCCCCTCAAAATCCCTCCTACATCCTTTCAAACACCATTCCCAATGCCCTTCCTTTTTGCCCACGACCGCTCCCAGAAATGCTCAATATATATACCCTTCCTCTCCCTTGGTCATGGCCGACCAAATTCATCATGCAACTCTTCATCATCCCTGGTGCCCACATATGCGCGATTTAAAAACGTAAACCAGACCTTGTTGATAGCCTTCCGATGCTCGTGTTTTCGGTGGTGCTTTTTGTACTTTTTGTTTTTCTCAAGCTCGATCATGTCCTCGCCTTCATATACGGGTGTGTGGTCACAGCTCATGACCTTATCGACTGCACTTTTTTCGACGTGCTCGTTTGCGGTGATTTCATCAGTCCACGTGGTGTCTTCATCGAGCCAATCCGCGTCCTTTTCGGGCTTGTACTGACCGATTCGCCCCGCCAAATCGAGATAACTTCTCACACTAAGGTCTTTGAGGCCGAAGACGGTATCGTTGTAAGTGGTGTACTCGACCTCAAATTCAAATTTCTTGTGATGCTTTCTAGACTTCTCTTTTGGCTTTTTGCCTTTGTGTTTGCCGCCGTGCCAACCTTCGTTCTCTGCCGCGTCGTCCGAGATGAAGTCGTTGTTTATGCGGGTGAGATTGGCGTAGTATTGGGTGTAGCCAAGCCAGGACAAAGTTTGAGGTGAGTAGGCCGGTCCCGGTGGAGTGCGTTTGGAAGGCGGCTTGGGTACGGTAAAACTTGGTTTCTTGTGCTTTTTGTTCTTCTTGCCCTTCTTTTTCTTGTGTTTCGTCTTCTCAATGTCAACGTCTTCCTCCATTTCCTCTTCGCTGTCGGCGTATGACTCGTCCTGAGCATTCTCCACATCAGGCTTGTTACTGCCTAGTGCAGCTGTCGAAGGCATGTTTTCGAGACCAGTGATATTGTATTCCACGACGCGCATAGTCGGAAAGTAGTTCGGAACCACACTTGGCGACACCAAGGTCAGCGCATACCGCTCGCCAAATTTACCGCCAATTTTCTCAAGGAATTTGTCTTCCTTGGTCTTCCTCGGTTTCTTCCTGGTAAGGCTGCCAATGAATTCGTACCAGTAACCAAGACCAGACCTATCTTTTGCCTTTGGCGGATCTGGTATCTGTGACCATCCAGCGCGCAATTCAGTCAGGTATTCCGCGGAGGATTCGATCGTCAACTCATCTCCGAGTGACATCCTCTCCAATTCCGCACTGAGGGCTTTTCCCTTCAACGTATTCTTACTAATGTCTCCGAAATCCTGTAGCATGAAGTGATCGATATTCATATGCCCATAGACACTCCCCACAATCACATCACGATATTGCCGCATCCACAGCGTATACTTTTGCCAACAAGTCTCGTCCCAACTTTGCTTGCTTTCGGTCCTCGCCGGTGGCACATGGCCCATTAACATGGCTTTCATGCCCCTCTGCCTTATAAATTGCAGCTGTATTCGCAACCACTCCATCTGCTCATACCCAGGCTCAGACTTGCTTGCGCAGCCGTCCACGGCAGTATTGGAGTCGAAGAAGTAGAGAGTATTTAGACTGAAGACTGTCAGCTTACTCGGAATGACTTCGACGCTAAACCAGCCTCCTCGTATGAAGCCGTGTCTCTGTTCCTCTGGTATGAGCTTCTCCCACACGGTCGCGTATTTCTTCGTCCATTTGTTGGGTCCAGGTTCGAAGATGTTATGGGGCATAATATCGTTGTTACCAAAGTTGGGGACGATAGGTATCGTGAAGTCGTTCGTGGGGTCCGTATCGTTGATTTTATCGTCCTTCCCAAACACCTCTGTGAACTTGCTAACGAGCATCTCGTTCAGGCTGACGACTTCTTTCTCTGTCCGAGGGAGGCTCTCGTCACTATCGTGGCGGGCGGAATCGCCGGTCCATATCACAAAGTCCACCTTGTCTTTGAGCTTCTGGTTTATCCAGTCGAATGTAGCATTTATGAGGGAAAGCGGTGAGTCGCAGTCTGTGGTTTCAGCGCCGTAAACCCCGGCTGGACCATCGCCGCGATGGCAGGCGTAGCCTTCCTCGGTGGAGGAGTAGAAGGAATAGTACTCATCAGGGTGAAAATCTGGCCGGCGTAAGCAGGATATTAGACACTTACTCAAAGGCACGACTTACCTGTGATGTGGAGAAATCTTCCCTGCAGCGCCCTACCCTTTGTGTCAGACGCAACGCCCATAACTCCATCTTCCATAGCTTTTACAATCAAAGGCTTCTGCTCTGTAGGAGCTGTACTACCATAGCTCAAGCAAGTTGCAAGTGCAAGCAAACGTAGAAGCATCTTGCTTGAGGAGTGTCTGGCCACCGCCTACACGGACTTTGGTACGCGAGGACACGTCTGGGTTTGAGCATCAATACCACATCTCTGGTGAAGAGAGCGCAGGAGCTGGAGCCTACGTCTCAACCCCGAAGGATCAGGCGACAGGACATGTTTCTCAACTTCTCAAGACCTGCGAGTTAGTCACGGTAGTTTACGCCTTGGCAATCAGCCCTACAAGGTTGCGGAGGCCAGCGGGCTTGGCATGAGTGGCACGATGGGGGGGGTTCTCGTGGTTCTTCTGTGATCACTTTCGAGCCTGTGCTTTCTTTGACTTCACATCGAGGAAACGGTGTTTGTATAACAAAATTGAAGGATGAGATGTTTGAAGCACGCGATCAAATCTTCTCCGCAAAGCCATCCCGGCATGGCATTGTTGGACGGTCGTGCCGGGCACCTGATCCCTCAGCCAATCTTTGAGCCCATAGGGGCACGTGTAGAGTACACTATCCGTTGGATTTGGGCCTAGTGGCTCTTGGCAAGGGGGTCAAATAGTCTCAACTCCATAGACCTTCCTAAATAACAACATCCATTCTGAATGTCAACGCTATCCTTGCCAATGCTGCACTCCAACATCATATGCTCAGAACATATGCTCAGATTATTTTAGATCTGATGGCGTTAAGGGAACTGGGTTTCAGTCTATGCACATTACATGTGATAAGTACGCTCTTGACTAGCTCGCAGCCCCTTCTCTTGTCTTGCCTGTCGATGCCCAAAGCCTACGGCTATTTTGTACTGTTAAGGAGTACGGATGTCATCTTAGTTCTGTCCAAGGCAATTGTGCAGTTACTTGAGTCCTGGGCTCATGTCATGGAAGGAGGCTTATGAGGAACAAAGTGCGTAATGGCAGCTCCAAAATATGGACCCGAGTGCTTGTGCTAGGTAAAAACCTCTCCAGCCTTGTGCTCAATTTTGGTCTAGGTGAATGCTTACCTCACTGAGCCCCGTGACTTGACAGCCAGTCACTACCAAGGCCGCGAGCTCCTGCATATGACTCGCCCAGAGATTACGGCCAGGTATGCCTCCCTATGATCTCTCTACAGTACTACCGAGCGTCAAATCTTGCAGCCGTACAAATTGCAATACTTGAAAAACGTTCGAGAATTTAAGAAATGGACGCACGCTCTGCCAGGAGCGAGCCTTTCCGATACAGCTCGCTCCCTTATCAAGACTCTATTTGAGTGATTAAGCTCTGGCCCGCCGATAGCAATGACGATTATCTTTCCTGGGAAATTATCGAAGTCCGTCTCACGGATGAGCCAGCCTGCGAAGCGATCTCCTACACATAGGATGATCCCATGTTCTCGCAAACCCTCCTCACGCCATATGGTCATATGAAGATCACCAAGAATCCAGCTTTGGTGCTGAGAAGGTTCCGCTACCACGATGGAGAGCGGTACCTATGGGCCGATGCTGTCAGCATTAATCAGGCAGATCTTGACGAGAAGGGTATCCAGGTTGCGATGATGGGCGACGTCTACCGAAAGGCATTGAGAGTGCTTGCATGGCTTAGTCAGGGCGATAAGGAGAGTGCTCAAGCTATGAGCTCTATCGAAGGGATAGCGAAGGCCTCAGACACATATGGCACACAAATTTTAAGCGACATTATCATACAGGGTGCGCAGGGGAAAGGCATTACACAAGAAATAGAAGCAGCGTACTGGAATCTTGAGCGCAGTACCCTTCTAGATCCCCTTCGCAGCATTTACAACAGAGAATGGTTTAACAGGTTATGGGTCGTCCAGGAAGGCGTTCTAGCTCAGGAGATCCCAATGTTCTACGGGTCAAGTGAGGTCACCTTTGCAGATTTTGAGCAAACGACCACTGTGCTATTCAAGATGTATATCATGAATATAAATTCGTGGAAAATATTTATGCGTGACATCGCTGAAGCTCTACGTCTACGTCTTGTGAGGTCATTCGGATGGGCAAATGGTCAAATACTCACTGATAACTTCTAAAATTGGATTAAGAAATGCCCACCAGGACCGAACGCACTATCCTGAGAATGCAACTCATAATCTGGTGAAAGCTATTGTAGCATCCAATAGCGACCATATGAAGGAGATGAAGTGGGGTATACCTTTTCCCTATGCAATGTGCATGGCGAAAGACTGCTCCGATCCCCGGGACAGGCTTTACGCATTATCCAGTCTCGCAGTCAACAAAGACCTTAAGATTGCTTCAGATTATAGGAAGTCGATTGGTCAAGTCTACACGACATTCGCAACGAAATATCTTGAGCAGGGTAATATTAGCATTCTCGGCCACGCTGGCATGCAACAGCGTACGATGGCACAACAGGCTTCAAATCCAAGAGACTGGGAAATTACAAAAAGAAAGACGCACGGTACCAGCCAAGTGCCCTCTATGATTCGAACAGCTCTACGCGGAGGCTTTTAATAAGTCTTCGAGATTTCTGTATAGAGTCCATCCATGATGGCAATTCCTTTGGGACTAAGGAGAAGGCCATGTCTGCCTTCGCGCGGACAGGAGCGGTAGACGGGCAGATCTTTGAAGACTTCGTCCCGTCGAAACTCTTGCTTGAACTTTGGTATCTCTTGGAGAAAAGCAATTTCCTGCTCGACGGAGAACTCTGCGTCCCCGAAAAGAAACATTTACCAGATTCAAATTCCTCTGGTCCCATCAGTAGAGGGATCATTATTAAATGGATGCAGAGATATGTGGAAACATTGGCATTGACTTTTAGTCAAAGAAGCTTTTTTACAATAAGCGAGGATACATTGGGCTTGCACCAGCCATGGCAGAGCCAGGAGATCTGGTAGTTGACTTCGCTGGAGCATGAACACCTTTTATTGTTCGGCCAGCTGGTGTGGACAACGCTTTCACGGCTCTATGTACAGAGAACTTTTGACCTTTAAATATACGGACAAGATGGACTTCACATGCTTCGTATGTGACACAAAGTGCGACCTCGAATCGATTAGGCTCCACCTAGCTTATTTCTCGATACTATTCAGTCTGTCCACTCTAATATCAAGTCGCCCAATTTGACGTTGCAATCCCGCCTATGGCGAACCCTTCACAAAGAATCAAGTCAAAATAGATATCGACATCATGAACAAGGATGCGGGAGGGCTACATCCAAGTCTCGTAAAGCCGCCTGGCAAAACCAATGCGTCAGACCAGTCCAACTCCAAAGTCTACAAGAGCCAGACCCGGAAGCCCCACCACAAACCCTCAGACAAAGAGCGAGCAACAAAGCCGAGAAGACCTGGACAGATTCGACAAAACCTCCAAATATAGCCACCAAGCCAAACACTTCGCAGCGCACCAAGTTTCACCATCCCTGTCAGCCTCAAACGTCTCAGCCAGCGGCGCGTGCATCCCAGTACCGCAAAGGGGCTAGCCTCAGGGACTATCTCACCAATCAAGCCTAGCCGCCCGGACTGTGCCCTGCATCGCCAACTTTGGCCTGCATCTTGGCAGGCAAAAGTCCTAAGATTATCTCAGTGTGCCATAGTGTGGTGTAGGCTCCACCAATTGGGCTTGATCTGCGGCCAACGTGGTTTCAGTTGTAGGACGCTGTGCTATGGAATGGTCAGGATCCTTCAACGGCTGACAGTTGGCAATAAGTACCCCACTATGACCAGACTTTTCACATTCCCAAGGCATTCGTCACTGTAACCGTCATAACATTCGTCACAACATCGTCGCTGGAACGACAACGCAATACTTGTCTACTATCAACTTGACGGCCCTTGATTTCCCAATACTCTCACCTACGACCAAGAGGAACTGCAACAGCTGATCCCTCAAACCAACGATCCATTCCACCTCATCCCAAAGCCAACATCCATCGGCCCGGTGCCGCAACCTTTCATCTCAAACCCTCCACCAAGGTTCCAACCCAACTCCATCCCACAACTCCCAATCCACCACTCCTCCAGACCACCACACACCCACAATGCGTACCACAGCCCTCCTCTGCACCCTCCTCCTCACCCTCTCCACAACAACCCTCGCCGCTCCTGTCGCCGACCCAGAAACCTACAACGTCAAAGATGGCGCCACACATTTCGCACGTAGCGTACCACAAATACTAGCTCAGAAGAAAGCCGCTGAGAAGCGGGCGGAGAAGTTGAGGGAGAAGCCGAAGGAGATGGGGATATGGTAGACTCGAGAGAGGGAGCAGACGATGATGGGGATGAGATGAGATGAAGAGAAGTAAGAGCGAGCCAAGCCGAGATGAGATGAGACGATAGAGGAAGACGAGAGATGAGTGTGGTATATATGAATAATGATACACTCGCTTCGCGTCCGGGATGGGCTGTATAAACTCATGAAGGGGTTTCGGTGTCTGGAAAAGGCGTATGGTATAGAAAGTGGTGCTCAGATGTGACTTTGCAACAAGCTTACAAGCTTAGATACCTAAATGGAATATCACATTGCTTTGGGCAATGCCATGCATAAAATTCAATAATTTTACTATCGTGTCTGCTTTCGTGCTTTCCTGTAGCCATGATTGTCAATAGCGAGTACTGAGTCTGTGCGCTGCCTCGATTCCTCTTCATGATGTAGCCAATTGTCGTAAGAAATTTTCCATCGATTCGACTTGTATACTTATCTCTTACTATCGCCTCTTAGTCTCAAGACCTCCGTGTCCCTGGCAATGCTGCGATTGGGACGGGGGGAGGACAAGACGTGTGGAGCGCTGTCATTCATAGCAATTACTCGAACCTAAACCACAATCATGTCAAAGTATGGATGCTAACTCGCAAGCGCTGCATCGATCCGACAATGCATGGGTGTCATTACAGCCCTGATATTTATCTTCAATAATTCACCAGGTTAGGAAGCACGATGGCATTCAATCTTTTCATTAAAAATGTGTCCAGGTACAGTGCCATCGAAGCATCCGCCCACATCCGAATTGGGCTTGCTAAGTTTCCACAATCAGAATTTTTTCTAGAGGAAGCCACGAAAATTGGCAACGGTCACAGTCGCCGAAAGATTACGTCTTCGGAATTTTTCTCTTTATCAATTTTTCCTACTCGGTTTCGCAACAGCTGCTGTACAGCGAAAGAAGAGCAAGAAGTCCCTGGAATAGGGCAACAACTACTGCCAACATGGCTCGAATCAACGCAGCCGGAGATATCAAACCACCAAAGTCTGACTGTGACAAAGTCCTCCTACCCAATGGCAGCAGATCGGTTGGCTCTCATCCCTGTCCCCATCCCCACCTTCCTGCAATGATAAGTGGAGGAGGACCACTCCACAGCAATCCCTCGCAACCAGTCGACACGGGTCCCGTCCGCGACGAGGAAGAACCGTCGCCACGGACGTCGGCCTGCCACGAAGTAATGCTACACGGGCAACGATCATGTATCGAACATGCTACCTCTGAAAATCCACCTGCCGGACCAGGGACTGGCAAAATATCACTACCACCGATCAGCGCCTGGCCCCATGGCGAAGACCTCTACCCAGGAGGACCGGATGGTGAGCCAATCTTGTTACAAAGGGTCTATCATGGCTGTCCTGAGACTGGTGTTGTAGAAAAGAGAAGAGGTGGAGGGGGAACCAGCGTCAGCGGTGGTGGGGGAAGGAGCGAATACTCTGGAGGCGCTTCGTCCATGGACTCATCAGGGTCGTTGTCCGTCCCGCCCAGACTCGCCCCTGTAGCAGTCTCACCAGCATCTCCGCCGGTGCCCAAGCCAGTCGCCCCAAAGCCGGTTGCCCCCAAGCCAGCAGCACCTGCACCTGCGGAGCCTGCTGCACTTAAGTCAGCACCGGCACTACCTGCTAAGCCGGCATTGAAACCTGGAGCACCTGTACCAGCTGCGCCTCCAGCAGTACCTGTACAGAGTCCGACATCGAGTACCCTGCCTATTCCTCCGCCGGCAGCCAAATCAAGCCCACCAAAACCAAAGTCCGGACCGAAGAAGTTCCCCAAGATCGGAGACCTGTCAACCCTCATTCCCGGGTACAAGCCAAAACCAAGGAAGCCCGAGTACAAGCAGCCGCACCATGATCACGGCCATCTGCCAGTAGTGGGAAGCAGCCCGGGACATGGTTACAAAGAGAAAGGGTTGGGAGCAGCCAGCCATAGGGCCAAATGCGGCCTCGGATGCAGGAACGCTCTGCTCGGAACATTCGGCGCTATTGCTATACTCGGTGGTTTGGCTCTGCTGGTCTGGTGGCTTGTCGTAAAGCGCAAACGGAAGAATAAGGAAAGGCACGAAGAAGATGGCACAGAATTGAATACAGATATGACGAGAGGATCCAACTCCAACACGTCGAGCCAAAGCATCAATCTCGGCAAAGAGGAAGCTGAGAAGGAAAGCCAGAGCTTCTTTGGCAGAATTGACCCGGAACCTCCTCGCGTCGAATTGACGGATAGAGGCAGTTTCGAGCTTCCACAGGTGCTCATGGCCACCGAGGTCACGGGTCGCGCAAGTCCTGTGATCATCGATGTGCCTCCTCGATCACCAAGGTCTGAAAGTGGAAGTAGCGAAGGAAAGGGGGGGAGTAGTGGGACTGGCGGCAGTAGCACGTCGTCGTCGTCGTCGCGGAGACTTAGTAGCGTGCATGAGGAAGATTGTGTTCAGTCGGGAGAAGAGGGATACTACACGCCTGGGGCTGCTTCGGTGTCTTCGCATAGCCGACGGAGTTCGAGAGCGAAGAGTGAAGATCAAGGAGGAGAAGGAGGAGCGACAGGAGAGGAGCACCACTGCTTGCCTGATGCAGCATCGACGCCGTCAATTAGCAGGCGAGGTTCCTGTGCGAGATCCGATTTGCAGAAATCGGCAGGGCGATCTAAATCCACTGGGCCAGCGGCTGTAATCATCTAATGTCAGGCTGAGTTCGCGTGACAGCAGAGCTCAGTTTGCAGTTGACTGATATTGCCAGGCTGGTGATTTCTTCTTTGTTGATCATTTCTGGCGAGTACAGCCCCCCGTGGCCTTGCCGGCAGCTGGCAATGGGCTATGGATGATCTATCCCATGATAGATATGGGTAGCTTGACCATGTTTTGACTGGTTCGTCATTGCTGGTGTCATCGAAATGTCACGAGATTTTGCTACCCACAATAAATATAATATACTCAATGATTATATCGGCAGACTGCTCATAATATCACTAATGATAAATAAGGTCCCTCATTTCGGTGTTATATCAACCGTGGAGCGCCGAACCGAAGCCCGGGCTTCAATCACAAGCTTGCGAATCTTCCATCTTTTACAAGCTCCACATTTAATTTCGGACGTAAAATTCCCTTCACCTGCGTGTCAGGATCCCAGGAACAATATTTATACCAGTGCGGCGGCGTCGTCCCAATTTTGTCCCATCGAGTATCATCAAACATCTGAGTACAGGGCTTTTGAATCATATCTTGGCTGTTTACAAAGCTTGCATGATATAGATGAGATAACTATGACGTGTATCAATATCACATACGAGTACATCTGTACCTGGTCTCTTAGTAGGCCTATTGTAGAATTGTAATTCAAGCGTCAGATGCTGAATGTTTTCAAACGGTCCTGCTTGTACGTCCACGTTCACCCAGGGGCTGATACGAGTGGAAATCACGTTGACCCTAGGTCCGGTAAATGCAAAAGTTGGGCGCGACAATTCGCAGTCGTTTCCGGCATAATACATGGTGTCGATTTCACATTGAATTTGGTGACAGGTGATATAAGGTGCTCGAGGAGAGCCTCACGAGATTCGTAGCGTCTTTTGTGTTCACATGTTCAGAGTCGATTTGGCAGTGTAGCTCAAATGGTAGTTACACGAGTGTCGTCATCATCGATGAGACCTTAGTTGAGATTCGGTATCCGGTAGATTTGTTGGAATTCTGAATGGGGTGTATTATTGTTCGTTCAGAAGGTCTATACTGTGGGAGCTATCTACCGATATGCTAAGGCGCTAGGCCATATACCAACAGGATTTTCAGAGTACAATGAGTTTGTTAATGAAATATAAACTCAGACCTAGATGTAATAAGTCGGTCAACGACTAAATTATATTCAACTTTTTAGTCTCGGCAAATATCTCCGTTTCGGGTACGTATAAAGTCTTCCATTCATGCTCTTGTATCACAAACACAAGGACCCCACTAGATATGCTTACATCAATTCCTGAGCAGCAGCACCCTCTGACACTCAATGTGACCTCCATCCCCCGGCAGCGGGGCCATGACCCTCGCGACCCAAATATTCTCCTGCCCCATTGCTGGCGACTCCAAGACTGCTCCTCCTGCCTGAAGGCGAAGTACCACTGCAGCTGGTGTCCAATTGTCAGTCTACCCTCTCGCACACCCTTTATTTCCCGTCGCTGAAAATCCCAGTCATCTACCTGCGTACCCAATCCTGCGACCTGGCCCCTTCTCACGCCTATCTACAAGACTAATATCTGCCCATTGCGCGCTGAACGATGGGAGCTTAGAGGGAATGAGTTTGGATGCGCGGTCAGCACTGTTACATTTCTGAGTGTCGTGGTGTCGGTGGTGAGCACCTTTGCCTTGATCGGGCTGGGATGGGTATTGGTTTGGATACGGACGTGGAGCAGCTTGAGGTGGAGGGGATGGTTGGCAACTGGTAAAAGGCAGTACAAGAGGGCAAGAGGATTCAGATGGCATGATCTGACGAGTTGGGCGAGAAAGCCATTCACTAGAAGGAGGATGAAGCAGAAGATTGGGCTTGAAAGTGATGGACGGGAAGATTCCGGGCTACTGGGATGAAAGGTCTTCTCGGTATTGATGCTCCAGCTACTCCACATCCCAACCTGACAGCGCGAAAATGAGAGGCTTGCCTCCGGCTTTTAATTGCCCTTGACGACCTTGCTGAGCTTATACTCAACGACGACCGGCTTGCCCTGCTCAACTATGAATCTTCCCGCGCCTACGAAGGTACTCGTCTCGAGATCCTTCAGCTTCTCGTCTCCGGTCTCGAAGCGCATTTCGATGACTGATCAAGAACAGATAGTCAGCCATTGGAAGAGCCGGACAGAGAGACGGGGTATACTCACAAGAGTCACCAAAAGGCGTCGACTTAGCATCCGGGCTTCCACCCAGGATTGCACCCAAAGCAGGCGTGATGTTGATAATACCTGTATAATTCATGTACACCAAGCCGCCGCTGTTTATATCCCTGGATTAAACATCAGCTACCTTCTCCCCCCATGTCCAACGACCTACTTGGCGGCCCCATGGGCGTTGAGTCGCATGTGTGTCCCACTCGGATCGTTGTGGATGTAGTCAGCGCCGACGCCCTCGAGCTGAGCGTCGATGGCTGGGGAGAAGCCGGATTCGGACTTGATGCTGCCGCCGGTCAAGGCTGCGATGTTGAGGGGTGTGCCTCTGGAGGCGGAGCCTGGGGGGGTAAACCGGGGGTGATGGATATTGGAAGGGAGTGACCGAGTGTACCAATGGGGGTGACGCCGCCTAATTCAACCTTGATTCGGTCAACGGCGTGAACATACAAGTTACTCTGTCTTGCAATGTAGTAGCGGCGAGCTTACCAGGACGGTCATGGCCGGCTGGAGGGATGGGAAGTTCGACATGTTCACCGACGCTGTTGAGGAGTTCCTGAATGACTAATTCACGAATGGTCACTGCTGCCTGCTTATATATATCGATGAGTAGCTCTACAGAAGGGAGGCATTGCTATTTGTATGTTAAGTGGGGCTGGCCCGCTCTGGCGGCGAATAAATTGAAACTTCCCCACCTTGGCCCATCACCAATGATCGGCTGTCTCTGAAGCGTAAACACGGTCGGAGAATACCAAGAAGTGCAGGGTCTCCTCAAGTGTAAATTAGTAACGGGCTATCAAACTCCACTACGCACATCGTCAGGCTATGCAGAAAATGTGCCTCGGCCTCTCACGCGGGTGCGCTGCACCATCCTGTCGCTTGCTCAACACCTGATGAAGCCAAAATCACGGTACGAATTGGCAAAAGATAACGACACCTACAGGACTCGAACCTGTGCTCCCGAAAGAAATTGATAGTAATGGTTTATAATTCTACTTTTATTATTGTCAGCAAAGAATGATAACTATAGGCCTCATCGACTAACGTCAATCGCCTTAACCACTCGGCCAAAGTGTCTCTGAATTTGAAGTGTTTTCCATAATAGAGTCTATAATGCGTGCAAAATAACGAATCGAAGCTCGCAGCTGATGCGTGGCCACAGCGACGCTGAGAATCATTCACAAGCATTTCTGACCTACATTTCAGCTCATCATCCTGTACCGACCGCAATAATAGTAGGATTCCAAATTTGCCATCAAACTATTTTGAGGGCACATTTTGGAGTCCTGTTGTTGTTACTTTGTGCCTTACGATAGATACCTCGATACATCTTCCGCTTCGCGGAAAACCGTTGGAAGAGGTGGGATCCTAAAAAGATATAAAATCTTCCGTTTGCTTGAATCGTCCGCTTCGTCAATCAGCTACGGAGACGATGATGTGATCTGATCACGAGGAAATCCTTCTTATTCACGTCATTCAATATCTAAAGACGTACTAAACCCACTATATACCAAAGCTTCCAACAAAAAGGGAGCATGTTATCCTGTTAAGGAACAACGACAGCATCAAGGGCATCATGACGGAGGCAAAGAAAGAAGCTGTCACGAAGAATGAAGAAGGGGTGAACTGCGTTTTATTCTGGCGTAGGGCAGGTGGCTAACCGCTTCAAACCAATAGAGCAGACGGTGGAGTATCTTGGAGATCTAGGATGAGCTTGCTGCGATTCTATGGTGCTTTACCCATGCTGACGGTAACATGTTGGTAAGTAAAGGAGAAGATTGCGACGTTTTGGGTATGATACGATTGTTGACCCGTCTGCATTATATTGCGTCGTGCTGCGATGGTAAATTTACCAACAAACTACGCTATCGAGAAATGCAGCAATAATTCCCGAGGCCACAACCCAGGTGTGCCCTCTAAGGTTCTTCAAACGCAGTGATTTTGCTGCCTTCTCGGCCTCTTAGCGAAGTATTTATATCCCGGCTTCACAATGGCCATTCATGTGAGACTGCGACATCGGGTGGAACGCCGAAAGAAGGTGGATGTATCAATCATGATTACAATCATTTCGACATGGATTCATCCTCCATCCAACACCTTAGCTCGATTGGCCAACCAAAACATTCAATTCCTCACACCCTCAAGCTCAAAAAAGCTAAAACGTCGGGTCTGGTACCGGCAAGTCCATCACTGCCGTCGTCATCAGCGTGGTCCCAGCCGGACACGAAAAGCACGTCTCATCATAAAACGTCTGCAGCGCCTGCCCCTGTACCGGCGGCACACCCACCACAATCTTTTTGGTAAACCGGGCATGAGCTGGAAGGCACGATAGTCCCAAAGGAGATGAGATGACGAATGGTAATCTTGTTGTCGCCAAACTGGGTATCCTCACAAATGGCCGTTCAGGGGCTGTTGACGCTGAAATGATCGGACGAGAACCTGATCGGACGTAAGCTGCGTCGTCGAGTATGTCGAGGCTTGGCTTTCACTTGGACCGCATGATCATAACAGACTCTCCCTAGTTTGTATGAGACTGTATCTTGCTCAGATCGAAGTACATGGTCTCGAAATACTGTAGCAAGGCCGCGCTGCTGAAGTAACGCAAGGCTGGCTTCGCCCTCGAGCTGGCTGATCACCAGTAGGAGCGCTATTCTGCAAAGCATGAGATTGCCTCGGGAACGAACTTCTCTACACTTCCATAGGAGCACCGGCGGATGACGATGAGTGGAGAAAGGCTCTGCGCTAAACGTTTTCGCACCACGAAGTCCACTACACGATAATCTCTCGAGCACGCGTGGATGGAATCGTAAAAGTCGAGTATGCACAGTGTACGTTCGCTTTTGTTCATCATATATCAGCAATGTTATTTTGCGAGCACAACGGTCTCGAACCACTCCTCGTAATCCGTTACGTCGGCATCCTTCCACTTGGTCTCCGGTATTAAGAAATACGTTATTAATGCGCCGAGCATATTGCAGGCGAAGAAAATCCATAGGACATTCGCCAGACCGATGACTGTTGGTCCGCTCAGATAATTGAAGAGTAAAGCCGAGAGTATCGCACCCAGTTTGCCAGCTGCTGCGCTGACACCGTGGCTAAATCCTCGGACACGGGTGGGAAAGACTTCGGCTGGTACAATGAATGTTGTGGTATTGGGACCGAAATTGAAGAAGAACTGGTCGGATATCAGGTCAACAACCTTCGAGGGGACGTACCAGACTTACCTGGGCGAATGCTAGACACACGAACTTGCCGGCTGTACCTATGTGATTATAACCGCCAGCGATAATGGCGAACATTAGTGCCACGACCAGGAATCCTTGGATTTGTATCCACCGGCGCCCCAGCCGCTCAATTAGAAAGATGGTTACAAAGTAACCAGGTACGTAGCCAGCAACAGCTATGGTCAGATTACCAATCGCGTTTCTCTTCAGAACATCATACTCGTTGTCGCCATGAGAAAAGCCAATCTCTGAGAGGATGACCGATTGGTTCAGGTTGACTCCATAGAAGGCTACGTCAAGTAGGAACCAACAGGACATGGTCCCGAGCAAAGTCTTCAAGTGCCGCCACTCCCTAAAGTAAATTAAGAAAACATCCAGACCGGGTCTACGGCCTTGGGCTTCAATCTCTGCTCGCGCTGCGTCAATTTCTTCCTGGAGTCCCTTTCCGTCAGAAGCGATAAGCTCGATGGACTCTCCTCGACAGCTCCTGCGACTCATGTTCGTATAGCGGCTACTCCTCGAGTCCGAAAGCTTAGGCTTGTTCAATTCCCGTGACTCGAGGTATTTCTTCCCTTCCGGCATTTTCAATCGAGGCCAAAGGGTGGCCAGCGCAGGTAACAGCGCAACACCAATCTGAATCCGCCATACACCATCCAGCTGACTATACTTGCCTTCTCCGTAGAGTGCATGACCGAAGCAGGCAAGGACCACGAGAGTAACAATCGACCCAGCCAGATTACCCCAACCCTGATTCGAAAAGATCCACCCCAACAGCTGCCCTCGTCGCTTCAGATTGGATCTCTCTGCCACAATCGAAGCAGAAATAGGGTAGTCCCCTCCGATACCAATCCCAAGCACCACACGCCAGCAGAAAATCCAAGCCATCTTCATATTCGGCGTTGGGATGCTGTTCGGTAAGCTGATCAAGAGCACCAGCCCAATGATGCCGATGATGAGTTCATTGCCGTAGACGAATCTTCGGCCGAAGATGTCGCCAAGATAGCCGAAGGAGAGCTGGCCAACAATATTTCCGATGTTGGCAGCACTATTTACGAGTCCGCGAAGGAGTGGTGGGTAGTGGGGTGCCTCATGTTGCAGACCGCCCCAGTATTCGTATGTCCAGATTGGTGTTACCAGGTTGATGATGAATAGATCGTAGGAGTCGAGGAAGAAGCCCACGCCGGTGACTGAGTATAGCTGAGCATCACTCTTGGTCATGAAATGCCATCTTGAGCTCTGCGATTGTCTTTGCTTGTATTGTTCCTGAATGATATCGATAAGTACAGGTCTTATTTTCAGTGAGATCCGAGTCTTACGAATGTTATCGGATCTCCATTCTCATCAGTGCGAGTGTATGCTTCTTCCTGCCAAAGTACCATCTCCGCCTATAGGGATATCGCTCTCACGTCTTATTGTATCATGAAAACAGACATCAACCAAATTTGAGATACAAGAACAACGAGTTTCAAGAAGAACACGTGTTCTGGAACAAGTCCTTCCCTGCTCCACAGATGTCTCATGTTCGATCAGCTCGTGTGATCTAGTTCCTATACCGGCTTAGGACAATCGCATGAATTGTTACCGGGATCCTCGATTGGAAGCTTGCGCTCCAATTAGGAAATACTGCCGACGTTTTACTTACCTAGCTAATCGTCACCTAAAGCATTTGGCCTTCTCCACCAACCTCATCTGTCCAAGGAAAATTGAAGGTTGTGGAGGACAAGGTTTCACGATCTCAACATCAATCACGCACGTGCTCTTGTAACGAGCTCTGATTGATTGATTAGTACTCTGTAGAGATGCTTTACGCTGTTGACTGCGTCCGTCATGTGAACCGTGCCGTGCCGCGAAGTTGCGCATACATCCTTATTAGCGACCCGCTCCTTCCTTTAGTCTATCAAAGTGCCGATCTGGACCCCGATGATCATGTTTAGGTAATTCAATCAAGATAACTAGGGGCCCCTCGAGCAGCCGAAACTCTTATTAGCAGGGGTCCATAAACATCTAGTATGCCTGGACAGGGTCAAGACGTGGAGGATCCAATTATCCAGACACTATACGTTCAGTGCTGCTGGATGGAGAACACTGGGAATAGATATTGCGAACACGAACAAAACACTTCCGCGAAGAAGAGACAAAGACTAAGGCCATTGGGATGAAATTGCAATGATCTCTGAGTCAAGGGTACCGCGAAATACAAACGATGTTCTTGGCAATCTCTTGCTCAAGGCTGTTTGAATAGAGCTTAGAGCATGACTGTTGGCGGAGACACAGGCAAATGTTCGCCTACCAGTACTGCTCGGGCGTACCTCCGTTGCTCATGTGCAGCAGATAAGTGAAATGTGCATTCTATCACTATCACGCTGGAGCCCATACCTCTTTGAAGGCGGGGCATTGCGGTCCGATGATCATGTGTACATTGTCTTTATTTAAGATAATTATGTGAGTTGACAGGCTTTTCTTGGCGGATTAATGGACTGGATGAAGTCGAAGCCAAATTTCATTAAGCTAGGCGTCTAGCGACTCGGCGGTATAGCAGCCATTTCTGCCGACGCACAATGACGTCCAGTTGGTATCAGACCAAGCGGCGATTTCGGACGCCATCGCATCACAGGAAAAGATTTGGGTGTGAGCAGAAAAATTGGCATACAAGTTCACTTTGGAGCCACCATTTATACAGATGTGACTCATCTTGAGCGTTACACAGGAGGCTTTTATGGAACTTGAATTGGAACAGAGAGGGGTGCAAAAGGACACACAGGCTTTCGTTTTATATCGTATCGCAATTTCAATCCAAAAAGACTGTTTTTTTCGCCTTGACCTCAAAGTCCCTAAGAAAAATTCATATGCGCCTGCTTGCGAGAAAAAACACGAAGAAGCGAAAGGAAATACAAATGAGTTTATCTATAGCAGAATAGACCATTCGAAAGCCTCGCCCCAGTCATTGATCAGCCGGCAGTCGATGCCCTTCTCCGATTTCTGAGCTGTAGCTGACTCACCTTGAAGAAATGAGGCATGTTCGAGAAGCTCACGCTCGAGTCGCTCCAGAAGAGTTTCTTTTTGTTCCGGAAAGCTAGAGATTGTTGAGGTCCTAGTCCGATACACCGGTAAGCGTAGAGAGAGTGTCCCAGACATGGTTTGACAAGGCGACGAGGCGTACAAATCTGGAGAAGTGGCGAAATTGCAACATACCGGAGGAGCAGAGAGCGTTGGTGACTTAAGTCGATATATTGGAGAAGTCGGAGACGTGGGTGAGAGAATTATGAAATTAGGGAACATAGGTGAAAGCTCCTCCAATGATGGAAGGTCGGGCGTTGCGTCGACAATATATACATCCAATGACTCTGACTCTGACTCTGACTCTGACTCTTCATCCTCTTCCTGATTGAAACTTGTTTCGTATGAGTCGTCCTGCTCAGAGTCGGATTTGTGAAGGTCAAACTCACGCTCTTGGTCGAAAGTAGATCTCAACATTTCCCATTCAACTTCTGTCAGCGTGCGTACTGACCTCTCCGGTGCTTCATCCCGAATGCTGGTTTCCTGTGGACTTGGCACCTTGGTGAGAAAGTCGATCTCTCTCGCCAGCTTAGGATCAATATGATAGATTGACTTGGGCTGGTCGTCCGCTGCGAGGATATGGATGTAGGCGAGCTTGGTCCTCGCATCGAGCAAAGCGTCGATCTCCCCGAATTGCCATGCAAAAGGTTCTGGGTGAATAGTACGTGGCTGTTGCTTAAATGCAGTGCATTTGTCAGTCATGGCCTTGTCTTCAGACTCAGTCTCCAATGCTGGTTCGTAGTCCGAGTCGTACTCCTTTGTTGGTCCTGAGGTCTCTGAGCCTGTCTTGTAGTCAGAAGGAGCCTCACCTGCAAAGTCCGCCCACCTCATGGCTATATCGACGCAGAATTCTTCTATGACCATCTCGTCTTGCTTGGTCAAGTACCCCATTGCTGCCAATTTCTTTGTAAGACCAAGAATAGATTCTTCGTCGTTCTCCGAGTCGAGTCCTAAGGCCGACCAGTTGTGCCGATCTTCTTCATCTAGACGCTCGGGAAAGGATAGTGAGATGATGTCTGATTCGAATACAGCACCCCCATGAAACCACATCTCAACAATCAAATTGCAGATGGTAGACAGCATGCGGTCATCTTTTTTAGTGATCAAGTTCGCCGCTAGCAATTGTTTTGCACGGCCGATTAGCGAATCGTCCGCCCCTTCTTGAGCTATGCCTTGGCTTTCTAGACCTTCGAATTTTGTCTTGGCAAAGTTCATATTGACTGGCGGTAAGGGTGCATCGAGGAGGAAGCCTTCATAGTTCTTAGCTTCGTGCAACTGACGGCGGAGTTTGTTCATGCGCTTTCGGGTGACGTGGTACCAAACTGGACCAATTATTACCGTAGAGCCTTGCGAGAAGGGTTTGGGGTGAAATGTGAACGTATCTGCTGTGACTACCGAAGCGCATACGAAACATCCCTCGCCAATTGTGGTAGCAGCGCACCCAGCACACCACCTCGTTGGTGTCGTCGGGCTTGGGGGAGCTTTGCGATTTCGGGTAATATCAAACCAATTTTTGCCAACAAGGGTCCTTGGACCTGGAGAGCTTGGGGGAGACGGGAACGCAAATGACTCCGTATTGACAATTTCGCGGCACTTGTAGCACTTCCCCCCTCGGACTGTCAAAGGACAAACGGGACATGTTTTCGTGGAATCAGAACCGGGGCGAGAGAAATTTGGCGACGCAAAACCACTATCAAAGTGGTCACTGAGAGGCGAAATCGCCATACAAACTGAGCAAGAGCAAACGAAAGTTGGAGTTGGTGGCGATGGTGGCGATGGTTGGTAGTTGAGTGTCATTGTGGTGATGATGATCTTGCTGATCGATTTGTTTACGTGATTTTTGGATTTAATTTGGTAGGTCGAATGTGGTTGAGTCTGGTACGTTGGGCTTTTTTGAAGGCTTGATGTTGTGTGATGGAGTTGGAAACTCTGCGATGCAATGAAGGTAGCTCAGTATATTTATGAAGGCCAGCCAGCGCATTGTTGATATCAGTTTCTTTGTTAGTGTGGCCGACAATGCCATTGAATTAGCGCTATCTTTTGTTATAGACAAAGGCGGTATCCACAAATAAAAGGTGAGCACAAAGGCCCACGTAGTCGACGGAGTTAGCGCCAGTGTTACAACAATTTCATTGATCTGAATGGCAACAATGTCATCCTGAAGACAAAGAAGATCTAGGCTAAAGATGACCTCCATTGTGGGACTTGGCGATAAAGCACACACTTGCCGACCAAATTAGGGCGGACGTATCGCGTCGTTAGAGAAACATTCGTCGGACATCTGAGACAGAATGGTTGGTAGCCTTTGACAGCACAATGAGCCGGGGCTGAGATCCCGTGCGACACATGGCCATATATTGCTCCACCAGTCTCTCTTCCTCTTGCTATCTCTCACAACCGTCTCGAGATAAAAAGCACCGCAATAGACTTTAATTCATACAGCAAGCCAAAAATCCGGATTACAAAACAGGGCAGCAAATCATGGGTTGTACTCCATCCAAACCAATACGTGGTCCAGAAAATACAGAAGCCATGCCAAATTGTCCTCGCGATTACACGTCACCCAAACAATTCCGTGGCAGTATGATGATGGGTCGAATGCCAGATAGCCAGGCAGCACATCTCCATCAAAATCATGGTGAGGACGCTGACTGCCTCGGTAAGGCCACGGCAGATTCGTCTACCACGTTTGACCAACTGGCAGATCGCGGCGTTATTAGTAGGGATGCCCTCAAACGAGGCAACTACATGCCGAAGTACGAGTGCGCTTAGCGTGGCAGATGTAGGTGTTGGACATTCCAAAAGAGCGAAAGCAAAGTATGGGGGTTTCAACATCTAATCCATACGCTGTTCGATAATATTGAGTAAAGAGAATCATATTATGTTTCCACCGAAAGGTTTCATATATTCCGACTTTTGTTTCTAGGTTATCACTTATTTCACCCCAGGACTATCCCTGTCAAACGATGTCTTTCTGCGAGATGAATGTGAAAGAAAATCACGGTCATTATAGTTCGTCTCAATGCATACATCAGGATTAGTAAGTGTGGTAATGGCGGAAGAATCGGTCAAAGTAGCAGAGAAGTGGGCGTCTAGTAAGCATTCATTTGACCGAGGGTTCCGTGGCATGAACGACGATTAGCAGAAGGCACCTGTTGAGGCAGTAGATAAAAACAATCTCCACAGGGAATTAGCACCCCCACCGGCCAAGCGTCAGTCTCCAAAAGAGATAACGTTCAAGTTCAAGAAGACACGGAGTCGTCGCACAAAATCAGTGAAAACACGTTTCTGATTATAAAAACGCTTAGAATAATAGAAATACTTGAAACCACAACAGCTTCAAGAGACGTGGTTTTGGTGTGGTAGTCTGAATTGCCATTTGGAATAAGAAATTGGTGGGGAGGTGGAGTCTCCAAAATTTGAAAAGCGGCCGATCATTGTTGGAATACAGTAGATCTCAAAACCATCGAGACTTGCGCTAAACGGATGGCCCGCACACCTTAATTTATATGGGGGAACCACCAACGTCAAGTAGAAGAGGATATAGACCTATAATAGGGTTAAAGACGGGTATATAGTAGCTTCATAGTAGGGCCATAATTAGTAGTATAATAGAGCTCTAGTATGGTAGGTAATAAGGCCATATACGGCGTATACCATAAAATAGGCCAGAATGAGGTATACCATGGAGCAACAATGGAGCATACTATGTAGCAATAATAGGGCATACCATAGAGCATGCTATGGAGCCATAATGGGGCATACTATGGAGCAGGAATAGGGCATACTATGGAGCAACCATACGGCATACTATGGACTATCAATGGGGCATGCTATGGAGCAACAATGGGGCGTACCATAAAGCATACTATGAGTAACAATGGGGCATACCATGGAGTAATAATAGGGTATACCATGAAGCATACCATAAGTAGGAAAAGGGCATACTATAGAGTAGTAATAGGGTATATTATAGAGTAGTAATGGGGTATACTATGGAGTAACAATAGAGTATACCATAGAGTAACAATAGGGTATACTATAGAGTATACTATGAGTAATAATAGAGTATACTATAGAGTAACAAAGTATACTATAGAGTATATTATAAACAATAATAGAGTATACTATAAAGTAATAAAGTATATTATAGAGTATACTATAAATAGGAAAAGAGTATATATAGGGGTAGTAATAGAGTATATATTAAAATAGTAATAAACTATATAATAGAGTATACTATAGAGTAATAATGGGATATACTATAGCGTATACTATAGATTCATATACGAGGGTATAGTAGGATTATTATAGGGCTATATATACCCTATTATTACTCTATAGTATACTTTGTTACTCTATAGTATACTCTATAGTATACCCTATTACTACTCTATAGTATACTCTATTGTTACTCTATAGTATACCCCATTATTACTCTATTGTTACTCTATAGTATACTCTATTACTACTCTATAGTATACCCTATTACTACTCTATAGTATACCCCATTATTACTCATAGTATACTCTATGATATACCCTATTATTGCTCCATGGTATGCCCCATTATTACTCTATAGTATGCCCTATTATTGCTCATAGTATACCTTATAGTATACCCTATTGTTGCTCCATGGTATGCCCTATTGTTACTCCATAGTATACCCTATTGTTGCTCTATGGTATGCCCCATTATTGCTCCATGATATGCCCCATTACTGCTCTATAGTATGCCCTATTGTTACTCATGGTATGCTCCATGGTATGCCCTATTATTACTCCATGGTATGCCCTATTGCTGCTCCATAGTATGGCCCATTATAGCCTATTCTATAGTATGCGCCGTATATGGCCCTATTACCTACACTATGATAGCTCTATTATACCCCTATCTGTGGTCCTACTACGAATCTACTATACACCGGTCTATTTATCTATGATGAACCCATCTATAGCCCTGTTCTTATTCTACTCGAGGTTGGTGGTTCCCTCATATAAATTAAGGTGTGCGGGCCATCCGTTTAGCGCAAGTCTCGATGGTTTTGAGATCTACTGTAAGGGTGTCTTAGCGTATGCAGAAAGCTGTGCAATCCTTGGCACTTTCCCCCCAATTTCCCCCACCACAGCTATACTAGCTAGTACCAGCTCTATAAATATGTCTTCTAATTGACCAACCTTACATGAGTAGAGAGCTCTGTTCAAGGCGATTCTAGCACCGTAGGAACCAGCTTAATCGAATAAACAGGATCGAAGATATTAGAGGTTAAGAACTTAGCTTAAGCCCTGCCAGACCGAGTAAGCCTACTGCCTATGTTTCACGCCTTATAACTTAACGAATACTTTCTTAATTTATTAAATTTCTGGGGGACGTTAGAATCGCCTTAAGCAGAGCTATCCACCCATGTAAGGTTAGTTAATTAGAAGATGTATTTGTAGAGCTGGTACTGGTGTGGCGGGGAAAGTTGGGGTGAAAAAGTGCCAAGGATTGCACAGCTTTCTGCATACGCTAATCCCAGCTGGGCAAAGTACTGAATTCTTAGCGCCAGCTGCCCCTGCTTCAATCTCTTCTCTCGGCGGAACTTCATCCTCCATCAACACCTGCATTGTCATCAGTAAGGAAGGATAGCAAAGAGCCCAAGGTCGCATACCAGAATTGGGGTGGCCCCTTGGCAATGCTGCGCCATTTGACTATACGTACCATCGGACCACATCGCTTGCCCTGCATCTTGAAGGAGTCGGGCTAAAGTCAACCATTGGCTCTGCTCTATGAGGACATTCACTCCTCGTGGCTCTGCCAATGGAATTTTGTCCTTGCTCTTATCTTTCCTCTGGCGGCCGCCTGATCATCCCCGTGCTGATCGTTCAATGCAGGGTCATGAACTCTCCCACGACGTGAGCAATTGGAGAGCTCCCACTGTCAATCGTTCATGTTCGCCTATGCTTTCGGTCATCTACCAAGTCGGACGCTTTCCTTGCGAAGTGAGCCTCTGTCTGTTAGAAAAATTACGAAATTTTAATCCCCAATGGATGTTTTTGGTCGCATAAAACATTTGGGACTCGGGGACCGAAGGTTGTAAGCCATGATGCAATCTCTTCTCGTACTCGCAGAGCCTCAGATGAGTGTGACATAAGCACATTGTGCGCGTCGCATGCAAAGTCCGGATCTTTGAGACCAATGCATCGGATGCCTTCTAATATTGTAAGCTGAGGCTGACATTCTCATCCTTTTGTTGTGTTTCTACTATTACTAAATCTGGTCCCTCACCGCCTCGATCCTTCAGCCCGTATGACGCCTAGTAGGAGACTCCCCTTACGGCCCTCACGTGTCAAGAAAGCCAAGGGCGCTCTTCGTCCCAGGATAGAGGGTAGTCATTGAGCGATACTGTGACTGCTTTGACAAACAAAGCTGCAAAGGGAACGTCACAAAATTGCTTGATGCAACCTCGTGGGAGACTAAGAAGTCTATGATGCGATTACTTGCTGCATCTCGCCGGCGGGACTGCGGCAGACGGCAGCCCCCCGAGAACCAAGCAATTAATAAGGCTCGCCTTGCAGCTACTATGAAAAGATTGCGAGGTATTATTGGAGGGCCGCAGGAATGTTAGGAGGATTTGGGTGGGGGTTTGTTGCAACGCGCCAATACCCTCCCGTGACCTCATTGTCTCCCGAATGCTAGGATCTGCACCAATTTTCCGACATATCTGTAAGCGCGCTAATCGCGAGCTTCATGGGCTTACCCTGTTGTCAGGTCTAACAGAAAGGTCGTCAGGGGGCCACTGTAGGCTTACATTCATCACGATCCAAGGAGCAGAACAGCTCTATCGTTGTGCACATTTTGTCGGAGTGCCTTCTCGCTGGACCATCTCCTTGTGGCGAACCTACCTTATCTGGACGCATCTCCGAGCTAGATGCGGCGCTTTCTGTCTCGTGGACAAGTACGTTTGAGCGATGGTCGCAGAGTGACGTTTTCCACTGGTACTGCCTCTTATCATTTCTGTATTGTTAAGCTGATAGTATCAGATCGTCGATTTCACTCCTGCAACCTTGACGCTCTCGCGGGTGAGCTCGGTGTATTCGAAGCATAGGAGCACTTCACTAGGCAGATACTAAAGGTGTGCTGTGGAGAAACATTCACCGCGTCATCGAAGGCGCCCATCCTCGCTAAGGTCAATCTTATTGGAGTTCAGATCAGTTGAAGCGAGAAGACGCCTTTGCTTAGTGGTCGTGAGGGTGGCCGGTCGTGGGGCCGCCCATGGTGCGCGGAATATATATTGGGCATGATGTAACGCTTTCGGCTGCCTGCAGGATTCTGTGAGGATCCTATAAGCTTGGTGGGGCTTTACACCGTCAATCTTGCACGACAACTCACGCATTACGCCAAGGCTCGGATTGTTTGATCCTGCCGTAGCCATTGTGGATACAGCGCTGAGATTCTGTTGGAGTCACACCTCGTTTTCCCGTGTCATACGAAGCCGATGCTCATCTTATATCTTCCTCCAACTGTCTTGACACCCAGCTCAATTTCGCTGCCCTTCCCTGGTTCTCGACCAGAAGCCTTATTGATCACTCACACGAACCCAGCCTGGACCGATCTCATCACACTTATTCCATATCGCAGTCGCTATGCACAGCTCCTGGGATTATTTCCTCTTCGCTGGCCTGATGTCCTTACGTCTGGCTTCTACCTCTCCTCTTGCGTCAGCACACCTTCTGCCCAGACAGCTAGTGGACTGTAACGATCTTTCTACAACACCGGATCCGACTTGCTGGGGTATACTCAATGTGAGCAGTTATTTGATAACGAACTGGACGGCGACGGCGACGACTTGTACTGATCAAACCGACGATTCGACGTGCTGTGCAGTGGGCGAGCCATGGGCCAACTGTTTCATACGTTTGGCTATGGGGCCTCCAGATGGGACGAGCACCTCTTCATCCGATGGTACCATACATTGCGACACTATTGGGACTGCTACGTGTCCAAATGAGTTCACCATCAAGGTCGTGGACTATCCTGCGCAGGCGCGCTATGTCGTGATCGCCATAAAATGTAAGGCCTTGCCATACTACTCTGCTCCTGTCAAACGCCAGCTAATTCGAAAGCGATCCACGCCTTCTTCAGCAACTGGTTCATGTCCCTCACCGGCGGAACCATCCAAGCCTTGCTCCAAGATCAGGACCTTATTAACGAACTTGATCCGATCCAGAAGACCAACTTCTTCCTCAGCGACCTCCTTACCGCTCTCACCGCTAGCTTAGCATTTATTGGAGCTCCAGAAATAGGAGTCGTACTTTCAGTTGCAGCGAAAGGTGTCCTGGACGCCGTACAACAAGCTCCGGGCGTTGCAAAAGCGATTTGGCCAACTGGAACTGAGGACTCGCAACCAATTCAGCGAGGGGCTCTCGATCGGGGTCTTAGTCAAATCAACACCAACCTTACGAATGCTATTACGAATTCCCTCTCCGTCGTCATGACCGATGTATTATCTTTCACCCAATTCGCGTCCACTGGGGTCTTTACAGGTCCAGCCTATGTGTCGCTCCCCGACGCTACGGCGATCTTCGGTCTAGCTTTCCGAACCTACGTTCTCTCCACCGCAATGACTGCGAACAAATGGATCGCCGCGCCGCAATGCGATCTGACTAGAGAAGATGTCGAGTCCTATGTCTCTGGCAAAGGCTGTACACTGGATGCCAACAATATCTGCTCAGGTAGCGATCACAATGTCAATACCTGGTACAGCGATAGCACCGCATGTTCTTACACCCTGATTCATCGTGGCGCTGGGCGCAGCGAATATGATCTCATGAACGATATCGTCAACAATTCGTGGTCTACACTCGAACAGCTTTTCGATGGCGCTTTGAATTGCACTAAGGCTGGGAACTCTGGACAAGGGGTAAACCCCGCGCTTATTGGTTATGGGTCTGATCTGTCGTGTATGTCGCAGTTGGCGCTGTGTTCTTGTGATGTTCCATGTCCGGTGGAGGAGATCAATGGGGCGTGTCCTGTTCCTTGCTGCTCTGTTGCCTGAAGTGTCTGAGGATACTTGGAGAGTTTCTGCATTGCATTGTGCGTACTTAGGTTTCACTTACTTCTTGGACTGCCTACTTACAATATCCCCCTACAATGGGATTTCTTTTACCTTCATATGTACATTCCTAACGTCCTAAGCCCAAAACCCTAGATTTTCTCCCTGTCAGCTGCCAAGAAATTGGCTCTAGGTTCTATGCCATCTAACCAAAAGTATATCATGGCCGTGCTTAGTCCAGCATTTATAGGGCTGGTAGAGTAAAGTCTGCGCAAGACATACAAATTCAATTCGTCAGCTCAATCGTCGGTAAAACCCCTAGCCTATACCTTCGAATTTAGTCGCCCGAATGGATATCATAGGAACTACCTGTCGCACAACTATCGCCACAATCTGTTTGCTTCATCGCCCTGGGATCGGCAATTCGCGCCGCGCTTGAACTCACGCCATTCGATGTGGTTCGACCCGACAAGCTAAAGTCATCATCATAAATCTTTGAGAAATTGGCATATCTCAAACCCAAATCCAAAAAGTGCCAACTCGCGGAGCTAGCTCTTGGCTTGAGGAATCGAAGTTCCTCTTTGACCTTTGTTCCCGGGGTCGCTCAACGCTAATTGATTATCGAGCGCAACTTTCATCACGATCATGATAGAGCCTTCTCATAATCTCAGAAAGGAGTATCCCATCCACCGGCAGAGGGTTCGTTTTGCTTGGCACGGAACATCACTTTTTGAGCCCCAACAACAAACCAGCTAGAGCGCGAAGCACGGGGATAAAATCCTTCATTTTCGCGATTATATTTATCAATTCGAGCCTGAAGCACCATATACTGAAGTTTCTAAGAAACTCGTCAGGTGCGCATTAACTTGGACTGTATACAGCCCGTCGCATATGAGGGCAATCTGCCAAGCAAAACGAACCCTCTTTCTGCCGGTGGAAGGGATAAGCATTTCGATCAAGAACTTTCCCAACATTAACATGTTTTATTCTCTTCTCGTTTGACGTTGCAATTGCTTGACAGTGTGAGATCGTTAATCTGAATCTGGTAGATAGAAGCCGTCGCAGAGGGTCGATGGTCACAATATTTGCTTTCTAGAGCTTGAATGCCACTCAAAAATCAGATCCATTTCGCATTTAGATTATTGTTAGACACGGTATCAGCGCTGACTGTGCATGAATGGTTCCGATTCGTACATTGTGGCCCGCCACCTATAGTCCATTCAAAGATTCTTAAGGCACTTCGACAGTCGCTTAGCTTTCTGGATGTACAAGATGTGAGCAGAGACCGCGTGAGCTCGCGACGCGACGCAACGAGCTAGTGATAGGGCTGATAGCCTATTAATTAAGTCTCGGCGGTTTATCTTCAACAGGTGAAGGTGCCCATCTCATATGAGATCTTCATGCTGATTAGCCTATAACACCCGGAGAGTACGTAGTCGTGCGGTGCAGCAAATCTATGCACCATGTATCAATGCGTGGCAGTGCTGGTGGTGTGTGAGGGCTAAGTTTCTCCGGCAATTCCGCGCATTTGACTCACATGCTTTTGCGTTATCAATCCGTCCGCTCGTTTTGTCCCCAATCTGTCGACGCCCTGCGACAATGGCAACCTATCAGAACGTGCTACAAGACGCTGAAGAGGTTGAAGAGGTCTCCCCTCTGGACCGGGGTCCACATTCTTAGCTTGATCAGACCAAATCTGTGCCCCCCCAACCCGCCCTTCTACGATGACTAGGAGGTTAGTCATCCGAAGTAAAGGCACCTCAGAGCGGCGCTCAAGTCCAGGGAAGACCGTCACAAACGAAAGAACCAATACCAAGAAGTCGCCAGTCTGGGCTATCGAAGCCTGTTTCCCTTCTCTTGGGCCTGCTCGCCCTCGGTCTTGTACTCGCTCTGGGCCATCATCTTGTGTATCACTTCTTCAATGGTAAGCTCGTGTCGGCTTCTTCGCAGACATGGATCGCCTGAGTTGCTACTGGAATGCTTTCGTCATGAAAGCCTGCTGGTCGCTAGCTATTGGTCTCTAGCTATTGGTCTCGCTCTTCAGCATGTACTATGGTAGAGTACACTTTCCTACGGCATTATATCCAAATTGAGTATATAGATAAACTGTTGAAGATCCGAAACAGATATCATAGCCTTTTTGTCGCTCAATGCAATAAAACGTGCGCCTACTGCGATCGGACTCGCCGCGGTCATCTGGTTTCTACCAGTGATAGCAATCATAACCCCAGGGACTCTTTCAGTCGATTTTAAAAGCGGGCACGTAGTGCACTCTAGAGAATTTGGTATTGATGGCCCAGCTGTTCTCGACAATAAGACATTCAGCCTATCAGATGGTGGAAATGTCAGAAATACCATGCCGTCACAACATGTGGAGAAGGTCGCTCGTCGAGTCATGGATGGGGCAATGTAACCCCATTCGGCTCGCCGTGCGGACAAAGTTGCATCTACCAGATAACGTTCAATGGACCTAGCCTTCAATGTATTCAAGAGCCGAACTTCACCGTGGCAGTATACAATGACACAATCTCAGTCAACAAGTCGGGAATCTTTGAGCTTCTTCCTAGCAATTCGACTTACCCGGGACGACCTGAATTCGGCAACTGTGGAGAGGTCCCTTTATATGCGGCTTCGATGGACGGCGACGACTTTCCAAATCGCATCTGGATTGAGTATCTAAACAACAATAGTCTTAGCCCTTTACCCGCGTCCACGTCTTCTTTGTCGGTGTTGGAACAAACTGATGCGTGGCAGACGACATCTTGCACCATACAGAGCGCTACACACTCTCAATACGTGACTTTTAGTATTTGTATCATGCGTCAGGATACTAAAATGCTCTCGTCGATGGAGCTGAATTATACCGAGACGGCTTTCTCGGCATACGGCGTCCCTTACCAAGTGTTCTATACTTTACTACTGGGTAGTATTTGGAGCCCCTTACCCAACCTAAGCCTTTCTGGCCCATCACTGGATCGCAACAGTACCACCGCTGTTCGAGACACGCAAATATCGCTTACAGATCTGGTCACGTTAATTGAAGTTGAGGGTTCTTAAGGGTATCTACTAATCAGACCATGGAACCCAATGACTCCAAAACCCTCTCAGGCAACATCAGTCTGACAAATCATCACTGGTGGACAATGACCGAGCCGCTCATTACGAGTCTACCGGAGGTTTTTCAGAACACTAACGCTCAGCAAGCTCGCCGCAAACACACACCCTCGCTCAGGACTACGTGCATGTCGACTACTAACGAGATTATCTACCATTAGATACCCAAATACCTTCTTCTCACTTGCTTGCTCGGCTTCCTGGAGGCCTGCTGTTCTCTCGCATTTGGCACATATGCTCTTTATGATGACGGGGTCACGGCAGGACACACCTTCTCACGGATCCTAGCAGCGACACGGAATCCAGCTTTTGATCGAGCTGTTCTCGCAGAAGAGCGGAATCCTAGCAGTACAGGGGGAGAACTTCTTCAACGGCGAGTTATGTATGGAGAGCTTATTGCAGAGGAGAAAAGTGAGCAAAGTAGAATTGCGCCGATGGGCCTAAGGAGGAAGGCTTTTGGGTTTGAGGGACAAGTAATCAAGCTCAGAAGGGTTATTTGAGTATGACTGGCGCATCTTAATTGGCCGTTAGCTCAGAGTCTCTATCGCAGACTCTAGTGCGAGTCAGACTAGACGAAGCATACGAGGCCTTACGAATTGCGAATTGCGGGATTGCCTGCTTCGAAATGTCGCACCGTGGTGGCCACTTTGCAAAGATAGGCAGCATCACCGCAAATTTAGTGCGTATATAACAGGCGATAGCCCACCGAAAGGAACAGGATATACCTCGACGGGGGTGGCTTTGAGGCTTTGATTGGAAGAGTTTCAATGCCAGATCAGGTTGTGGTCAGCAAGGTAGGAGGCAGGTCTTTCGGTGTGAGAGTGGTGGGCATACGGCAGGATACCATGTGTGTGAAGCGATGGATGACTGGCATTCGGACATGGTATATACAGAGGAATTGCTCAGACTACCTGGATCTTCGGTTCTGGAAGGTCTCTCTGTTTTTGTCTTGCATTAGTTCGTTTGAGTAATTACTGTGTGGGAGGGCACTGGCACTATCGGGGTAATAATCCCTCTGCCCAGCGATTTCGCCTGTAGGCAGGGCTGCTTGCGCTCCGGCTCTCTCCAGGACTTCTCTAAAGATCTGGCCTTTGCGAGTCTTGGTCGACTACAGATGTCTGCAATTATTAATATTCGTTGGCTTGCTTCTTGTATATTGTTCTGTTGATCTACATCAAACACGATAAGTTTCGTCTTCTACATTCAAAAACGGCCAACTGTCTGGTGGGTACACTAATCTGCTGCCTATACCGTCTAGCGGCTCCACATCAATCACGATGAGTTTCGTCATCTACATTCAAAGACGGCCAACTGTGATGCTCTGTCGTAACTGGTGGGCTCACTAATCCTGCTGCCTATACCGTCTAGCAGCTCCAACCCCGCCGTGAACACTTTCGTTTAAGAGATGATAAGAGTGCGCGCTTCGATTCTATCTCCTCAGTTCCTTCAGTCTCAAGTCATGTACGGCTAGCTTCAAATGCTCATGTACCGTTCTTATAGAATACATCGTTGACTGAAGTCTGATTCGTGTGAACTAACTACATTCTTCTCGCTCACTGGTCAGCAGTCATGTTCCAGGATCGGTGGCCTCTGTCCTTCTTCCAAACAACAGTTCTTGCGGCCTGTTTTTACGGAGCCTATTACGTGTACTGGCAACTCACCGTCGGTGTATCGCGCGGCCGCCTCAGCACCCTTCACGCCTGCAAACCTACCCGCAAATGGCGCGCTCACCCCCTCCTCTTCGGTCTCGACTTCTTCTATTCGACCTACAAAGCACTGAAAGCGCATCGCGCGCTCGAAAATATTGCAGCCCACTTCTGGCCTCACGGCGCCAACACTGTGCAGGTAAATGTGCTCGGGAAGACTTTCGTATCGACCATTGAGCCGGAGAACCTGAAGAGTGTACTGGCAACGGATTTCAAGAATTGGCGTGTGGGGAACGAAAGGAAGAAGTTTTTGGGACCGCTGTTAGGGGAGGGGATTTTTACTAGCGATGGTGCTGCGTAAGTGGGATTTCTTTTGAAAGAAGTCTTTTTTTTGTTGGTAGTGAGACTTGAGGAGGGATACGTTTTTCAAAAGGCTTGTTCCTGGACTCGTCCGCTGAACATGTCTTCTAACTCAGACTTCTGACTTCAACCTCTACAGGTGGCACCATTCGAGGGAGATGTTGAGGCCCAATTTTGTTCGGGCGCAGGTGGGGAATTGTGAGATGTTTGAGAGCCACGTACAAAGTCTTATCAAAGTCATACCCAGAGATGGAGGAATGGTTGATCTGCAGCCACTGTTCCAAAGTTTGACTCTTGATGTTGCTACCGAATTCCTTTTTGGGCAGAGTACGAACACTCTATCGCCCGAAGGTGGAGACGCAGAAACCAAAGAATTTGCACGCGCGTTCGGCGACGTCTTGAATGCTTGGGGTGCGCAGGACCAGGGATGGAAGATGTTCGTGGCGATGACGGTAGGCTTGTTTCTGCCAAATTTGAAGTTGAAGGGGGAGTATAAGATTGTGCATGACTATGTGGATGGGTTGGTTGAGAGAGCGATGAACGATAAGAACAGGTACGAGTATGAGAAGGAGAACACGGATAAGAGGTCTGCTTTTCCGAGTGGAAGATATATCTCTCTGTACGAGCTACTGGATCAGACGACGGATAAGGTCAAGATCAGGTCTGAGTTGCTGAACGTACTGGTTGCTGGCCGCGATACCACTGCCGCTCTGCTGTCGAATGTGTGGTTCGAGCTCTCGAAACGGGCAGGCATGTGGGCGAAACTACAGCAGGAAGTATCAACCCTACATAGTCAACATCCCACCTTCGAGCGATTGAAAGAGATGAAATACCTCCGTGCCTTTCTCAACGAGTCCTTACGCCTTTACCCCGTCGCCCCCGTGAACAGCCGTGTGGCAGAAGTCGACACAGTATTGCCTGTTGGTGGCGGCGAAGATGGAAAAAGTCCGGTCTTTATAAAGAAGGGACAGATGGCACATTGGAGTGCTTACATTATGCATAGACGTAAGGACTTTTATGGGGAAGATGCGGAGGAATTTAGGCCTGAAAGATGGATTGATGGAGAGGAGGGGAAAGGATTGAGGGTTGGGTGGGAGTATTTGCCCTTTAATGGGGGCCCGAGAATCTGTATTGGTCGTGAGTTGGTTTCTCGTAGTTCCTTACCTTCTTTGACTCGATTTTATCGTTATTTCTTCCTTGTTTACCCTCATCTTATCATTGTGTCTTCTGTGGCCTGGTTGACTGACTTGTTCATAGAGCAGTTTGCCCTCACACAGGTTTCATATGTAACTGTTCGCCTGATGCAGGAATTTGCAGAGATCGAGAGTAGAGACCCGGAGCCGTGGCGCGAGAAATTCGCAATTGTTTGCACGGGCCTGGGTGGGTGTAAAGTTGTGTTGACCCCTTGAAGTTAGAGCTCGAGGTTCCGTATCACCACTCCAACTGCGTAATGTACAATATCAGATCAATCATGAGATATCCCTCGCCTCAGGAGCAGATTCAGCATTTCTTTCGTGGGTATTCTACGCCAAGATGTCGATCAACGTGCTGTTTGAACACAGTAAGACTTACCACACTACCTCTACTACTTTCGGCATTCCGTATCTCCGTAATTACCAATCCTCACAATCCACCAGCAAAAAATTTATACAATTCCTCAGCAGCCAACACTTGGTCAAGATCACAGACACGTATGTGACTGACTATATGACTATAGAAAGGACCGCTGAAGAAAGGATGTTGTCCCCGCCAGAAGATTATTAGTAGTCCAACATGGCGACCCACGCGGCAGTCGTCACCGTCGCTCCCCGCGCACCGCTAGAGATCCACCAAGTTCCTGCCCCAACTCCAAAGGAGAATGAGGTTCTGCTTCGGAACGAATGGACGGCTTCCACGCCCCTCGACCTCCACCAGAACGAGAGCCACCTCTACCCAAAAAGTACGGCGCCAGTAGCGTGTTCGACTACAACGAGCCCTCCGTTGCAGCATAGATAGTAGTAGCGGCCGGCGACAGCGGTGTCAAACTGATTCTCGAATGTATCGGCTCAAATTTTGGTAATTTAGCACCCATTGCTGAGATCTCGAGGAAGGGAACCAAGGTTGCTGTATAACTGCCAGTGATCGTGCGCGATGCAAGCGAGACAGAAGCGCCAAAGTACACCATCGACGTCGGAGCTGCAGCTGATTGGAACGAGGTGGTTGAGGTCAAAGGCGTGCGAACGCATTTCTATCAAGAAAATGCGTTCTTTAAAGAGCATTTGCAGCCGACTATTATGCCGCAGATGTCAGCGATGGGGATTGTAAAGCCAAATCGGCAGAGGATAATTGAGGACGGAACGCTGCTTGAGAGGGCGCAAAAGGCGTGGAATTGCCGAGGAGGAAAGAAATTAGTGGGGAGAGATTGGTTTGAAAGGTTGCTGAGGGGAAGGAGTGATTATTTCTAGTCGTTATTCTATGGAAGAGCTAAGGTTTTTGGGAGAGTCTTTTGGGGAGCGATGCTCCAACGAATGCTCTCTAGATTGGACTAACGTGCCCGTTCTTATTATTTGAGTTGACGCCTGTTTACATGGCGGGGATCGTCGCAAAGTAGAACCCTCAATTGGGCTTCGTGTTTTTTTGATATATTGGACCTTCGCTATGTCGTGGTATCAGGGCCGTGGACCGGAGAGGGAAAGTGTTAGATGCTGACGATTCGCCAAAAAGATCTACAGCTATTGAGTACACGTAGCGTTGAACGAATACAGAGTTAGCTTCATAATGATGAGCACAACAGGCTTAGTGTCAGGATAAGTCGCAATTGTAAGGGCTACAAAGCCCGAAATTCGGAGCACAAAACTCCATAAGATTAAGAATTTCTCTTATCAGCGCTCAAGATGAGTCGCGGTCGAAGACTGAATACCTGCTTTGCTGGTTACTGCGAAGGCGTCTTGTGCTTGCGTCGATTGCAAGACTGCTACTTGATTTGACGCCAAACCTGATAGCACAGTGATAGGGCTGATATTACAAAGAGAGGACGACACGCTAGCTCTAGGCAACAGGAGGATTTGCTCCTTCCTCCCCTCGTATTCTCTAGTCCTTACGATGCCAGACGTAGGGTCGCATTCAATCCTTGCCTCATCCGAAATGGGCTATCGAACTCAGCTTTTACATTCCGGAAGCTCACTTTGACAGCCAAGGGACGAACGAAATCTTTCATGGGTTCGCTGCTTGAATTCCGGGTCTTGGAGGAAATCGATATAGACTGGGGGTTGCTTAGACCTGTGAGGGATCGCGGCATTAGCGTTAAAAGGTTGCCCTGGCTTCCAGCCTCGTTGCAAATAGTCAAACTGTACGACGAAGATAACCGTGAAATTTTAGACTATATTCCATTGGTTCAAAAGGCTATGTCAAGCAAGCTTTCCGACATACAGCATCTCCAGGAGCTCGGCTTTAGTGGCCCCTCAGTGGACATCCTGAGAATGTAGTGTTGTTCCTACAGAGAATGTGTTGCGATGCAGATATCTCCTTAGGCATTTCCGAATGACCAAACAACGTATCTAGCTTTGGTGTTCATGGCTGATTCCAGGCTTCGTTGAAAAATTCTACCTGCTCTGGTGGATCGATCAACAAAGTCTTCCAGCGCCTTCCATTAAGGTGCTGTTCAGGCCTACGACTGGCCTATTATTGCTCGCTCCTCGCGTAAGTCTCCTAGAACTCCCGCTCAGCTTGCTCCTTGTAATCATTGACGAGATCTTTAGTGGGGGTGTTCCCCCTTCTGCAGCCGAAAGGCCGCAGGCCGTACAGCAAGAGCATCTCTTATATAATCTCAGTATTGAACAGATGTGCCTGGAATGCAGCTTCCTTACCTCCCAAATTGAACCTTCGGTCTACTGTGAAGACAGAACCTTTGTTTGGATTCAAGGTTCTGCGAGCTCCTGGAGAAACGCGGTGAGTCTTTCGTCGCGCGAACATATTCCTCGACTGGGTTGGCCCCCAAGTCATGCTTGGCTGGAGATCCAAGTGAATTAATTGGAACCCTGCTACTCTTCATGGCTGACTCAGCTTGACCGTATTGAATGTCGTCAGCGAAGTTTAATTTGTCTTTCTGGACAAAGGTCATAGGCAAGTCGAGCTCAGGACTCGACTTTGGGACACGCATTGCTGTTGGTTGGAAGTTTTCTGCCTCGGTCTCAGCTTCAAGATAATTGGGAGAGTCTGTCGACGAGGCTCGTTTTTGTTGCACAGCTACCGCCACTTTTGCAGCTAGACGAGCAGCCATCTCATCATAATCTTGCCAAGGACCAGACCCTAGAAGCTTTCCGTTATTTGAACGTGTGCTTTTTGATACTGGGTAGTCTCCTTCTGCGGGCTCTTTGTGCCTCACAGCTTTTGCAGTGCGCTGCTGTGTCTGAGAGTCGTCTTGTGATCTTGCCCTCTTATGTCTAGGTAGCTCCTCTGTATCGACTTTCATCCTTTGGGATCTCCCTCAGCGAATAGCTTGGCTTCTTCTGTTTCAACCTTATCCACGGACTTTTTTCATTGGGGGAGTGTTAAAGCTTATTATGTGAAAATTATAGCAAAACGATCATTCAGGCCTTTAGCAGCCTGAAAAGAGTTGACGAGGAATATCATTGACGAACATCGCTCTGCTATATCTTCGCCAAACCTCTCCTGTACGAGTACTTCTGCGAGTTGTGAGATTATTGTTGGCAAATGATCATGGTCTTACTTCCTCAGCACTTGGTTGTCCATACGTCTCGCTTGATTGGCGGAACACATTGCAAAAATTCTAGCTTGATCCAAGGCTTACATAAAGAGCTTTTCAAAGGGGTCCCCTGATCTCAAGCGTGAAGTCAAAAACTGCCATGGCTTGAGCGTTGGGTCAAGTGTTGGTGCAATTCTATCTACTATCTAGACACCGCATATTCCTACTTCTCAATGCGTGGAATATCTATCTATAGCTCCGCATAGCTTTTCAAATACTTCCACTTCTGCACGGAAATCCCTGACTACGCATGCCATCTTACAGATACGTGCAATAGCAGTCGCGTGATGCATCCACTCGCATAAGGTGACCCACATTTGGTGAATGTGCTTGCTGATCACGGGGGAAGCATTATCCAGGGGAAGTGGAGTTTGAGGCATGTCAGAGCGAGGAACAGGCCAAACGCGATAGTATCAGGCCTCTAATGACTGTTAGAGTGAGATCCGATTAAGGTCAAACATATCCGCATACATCTGTAATGCGAAGCGCTACTTACCGCTCAAATGGTCACGTGACTTCAGGGCTGTGACCTAAGCTTGGCGCGTCGGAGGTCGTGCGGAAGAAGCGACGAAACCACACCTCAAGATCAAAGGCATCGACCACTATTTGGAGGGCAGAGCACCTTGGTCTCCTGCTCGTAGCACTGACGCCTTCGAGAGCAAGAGCGTGGATACCGGGCAGCTCTGTTTTATTGCTTGCAGAGAGCCAGCACGATCAATTTCGGTACCGCTCAAAGAAGCTGTGACCTTGAGTCAAGATGTCTGTCAACCTTCTAGACCTTCCGAATGAGGTCCAATCCATTATCTTCGGCTTCCTGCCTGACCTTGACGACGCTGTCTACCTCTCCCAGACCTGTCGCCCTGTTCGCTACCTCTACACAACTCACAAGCGACTGATAGATCGGCAGATAATTGCATGATTCCCATCTCTCTGCATTCGCTATCTCGCTAATACTCGTCCAGACTTCCTCCCACGTCTACGAGTATGATCTCTGTCTCTCTAATTTCGTCAAAGCCAACAACGACGTAGCGGAAACATTTCAACAGCACGAGAACGACATTCCCCTTGAGACGAGACCTCCGGGGTCCGTATATCTTGATTGCATCGACACAAAATGGACGGACGGTACCGTGACAGATGAACAGATCGACGATATAGCTGCACGATGGCGCCAATTCGGATTTTTACGAGATCTCTACAGAGACCAATCACTGTCCAGAGAGTTTGAGTCATATCGCGCTCAATTTTCTTCGAAGTTGACAGCCAAGGCGCGAGCTGCTATCGTTGAACCTGGAATCACCAGATCTGGATCTTTCTGCCAAAAGCTTACCCCTGATTCACTAGCCTATTCCGAATTCAAAGCACGCTTCTACAAGAGTCTATGCCTTCATTCGATCGCTACGTCGAGCCTAATCCTCGCTAAGGTCACCATCGATAAAACTCTGAATGAGTCTCATTCACCCAACATTGTTGGCAACAGAATCGCAGACGCCACAGTCGATGCATGGAGTAAGAACATGATCGTAGTAGGTGGAGAGCCGTCAAAACTCAGCCAGATCGACAGGCTTTGGAGCCTCGAGGTATTCGACTTCCTCTACATGTTTCTCCTTAAGAAAGTCGTGCCTCTAGCGAAGCTCGACTGTTGGACTGGCGAGCATTTGGAGGGCTGGCCTTACGAACGCGAGGATAGTCCATCCGAAAACGATGCGGAGCCGTCGTGGCACTCGTTCATCGGCCATTGTCGTTGGACTCTTCAGCCGTGGGATTTTGTCGACCTAATTCAAAACAAGTCGTGGTCCATCGGATCTGAATATCCACAAGACAAGACCGAGTACATGCGCCTGCGAGGGATGTTTGATTTAGGGGGTCCGGGCGATATGGACTGGTTCACCTCATTTACAAGATCTGTTATTGTGGAATCCTTGCACCCAAGCGACCACAGGTTCTACAGTGTCAGGGACGAGGAAACTCCCACTTGGTGGGACCCGATCAGAGTAAACAGCGGTTCGCCGTTTGCTCCTGGCTTTCGATCAAGATACTTAGGTGAGCTTGCAAAGGTCGGAGGGATGGATGTTCAATTACAGGCGATGCAAGAAGAAACCGAGTCGTAAAGTTCAGATTTGGGGCAGAATAGATGGCAAATACAGGGGCATCAAGCCCGAGCGTTCGAGCATGAGGGCTATCAGACGGCAGATTCAGGTCACTGGCTTTTGCTCGAGTCACATACATTCTGTTTATGAGAAGCTCGAAGTGTTTGGCTTGCAGCGCGTTTGGTAGAAAGACTCAGCCACCCCCGCGCGCGAAACTGCTACCTATTTTGACAGCTTGCCGAAGTCTGAGGGGCACGGACAGTGCTCCTTTCCTTCTAAGAACCGTGTTGCGGAACGCCGACATGTTTTATTTCCGGGAGTCATCTACCAGCTATGGTACATGGACGTTCCGTCAATTTCCAGAGATGTCCTATAATGCAACGAACGATTGATACTCTATAACGATCCAAACATTCTATACTGCTCAAACTATCTCCATAACGCCCTGCTAATTTCATTGGCTTTCGCTTGTTAGTCACCAATCATTCTGTCCCCTCTCTTTAGTATTCCGAATAGCGCTCTCCAAATTCCTGCAGCCACTTTCGAGTCCCCGCTCCAAGCACAAACACCAGGACCTGAGTAAACGGCCCAGCGATGAGCCATGGACCAGGAAGAGCGAGGTAGCCCTAGCAGTCCTTTAGCTTGGCTATACAACATTGAGGAGGATTTGGCTTAAAGTAATTCAACTCCTCTGTAACGCACAACTAATCTCACACCCCCGAGAAAACGCGAATTGGGTTCAATTCAGATTCGTTTCCCGAGTGATTTCATAGCAAGGTAGCATTGCTGTATTTCCAGAATCCCAGAAAGAAAAGTTTGCACCACCAAGGTGACTATTCGCTAATGAGCGTGGAGAAGTCTGAAAGCTCTTCATAAGAGCCTTGATCGTCACAATACCTATGGAATTATTGAGTCACGCGCTCGACGAGCATTCGCATGCACAACAGGGGCCAGTCTCACAATAATGCGGGCAGCGAATGCCTATTCTCGCTTGTGGGCATTGGGCAATTCTTTCATCTTCATCGATCTCAGCTACTTTTGGGTATCTGCTCGAGGCACCAGCATCATTTATATTCTGTTAGGGGCTGCCAAATGACTCACCGTAGTACTAGGCACCAGCTAGCTTAGGCAGCACCATAGAAGGATCCGATGCCAATTCTTAAAATGGATGCCAGAAACCACAATAAAGTAAACCGTGATGCCAACAATGACCCTTAACAATTGCCTTCAAGTCTCTCGGAAATTACTCTTGACTGCAACTCTGTCACCATGCACACAGTCCGCACCTTCGACGGCTCCCTCCGCGACATGCTTAACCCATCCCATCGCATAGTCCCTTTCGAAGACGATGGAACCATCATTCCCGTCTCAACCCATCTACCTTACGCATGGACTGCATTCCCGCCACTTGACGAACCCACTACCGACAACGTCGGCAAATTCATCAAAGCCAACCACGATCTCAGCGATGAAAAACGGAGAAGTGTAGTACCGCAGAATGCAGACAAAGACACCATCGACACGCTATGGCGCGACGAGATATAACCATCAGTGGAACCATGTCTTGTACGACGTGATGAATATGCTCATGGAAAGTGGGAATGGTGGGGCATTTTCACCTGCCTAGTCATGGTATCTTAGCTATCGACTTCACCGAGCGCAGAACCCAATGACACCAATATCTCGGACTGCGCTAATGAAGAAACGATGGACAACGAATGTCTTATGGATCCCAGCACATCTGGAGCCCGGGGTCTCAGTCAAGGCGACTATTGCAGATACCGAGGGTGAGGATGGGTAGGCGGAGAAAGTGATTGGAATAATTGACGAGTCGAATCTGGTGGAGATATGGTATGTGAGGAGCGGAGTGGGAGTCAGATTCCATGTTCAAGGCGATTTCGAGCAAGGATGCGAGGGTGTAGCGGCAGTATTGGCCGTTGGCGTGATATGCAGTAAGGACCATCAAGAGGAGAATAATGATCAGGAGGTTGACGCTAGAGTGGTGGAGACTGTTGAAAGTCATGCCAATGCGTCGGAAGTTAATTCCAAAGATCACGAAACAAGCTCACCAAAAATTGAGAAAAAAGCAGGGACTGAAGCACGTGATGATCATCACTAAAGCAAATGAAACTTGACAGATCAAGCTCTTTATCCATTACTGCATCGTTGCGCCGTGACTGGTTTTGAAGAGGGCTTTGCATTCAAGGGTCACCGCTCCACATCGACTTGCCGGTGTAGCTAACAATCGCGCAGTAATTACCTCCTCTCACCATACATTATCTCAATGCTTAAGACCTTTCCCCAATTTGCCCTCCTTCGCCATATCTCTCGCGTAATCGATGGTATGCTGCACCGTCTTCTTCGCCATGCCCCACATCTGATCTGACATCTCCTTCTCTTCCTTACTGCCTTCTTTGATATCCGGGTAGGGCCATTCGAAGTAGAACGTCAAGTATAGGTCTGTTGAGTCTTGGCCTTGGGAGATGGTATTGTTGATGAAGGCTCCGCTGTCGAGGTTGTAGAAATCCACCTATACTCATCATCAGTCAGACAACTCAGATGCCCGGTGTTTTGTATTCAAAGGACTGCGTACCTTCCATGGCGCGCGTATTTGCAAGTCTTCTGTCACCTTGCCGCCGGGTGGGCCCATGCCTTCTTTGAATGTGACGCTTCGCTTCATGAATGTCTCCGTCTCTTCAAGCACGCTGGAGTCGGACATGGGCGCAACGAAGAGCTCGGGCTTGCGGCATTTGAGCATCATCACTTCCCACACCTCAGCGAGGCTAAGGGCAGGTGAGGAGCCGGAGGGGTTGATGGGAAGCGTTTGGGATTGGTAGAGGACGACCATGTTGGCTAGATCTTGAGAGCGATTGCGAGCAGCGTCTAATTAGAAATGGTCAATTCGAGAGATTGTATGCTGAATCATGCAAGTGTTGAGCGAGAAGGTGCAATTGTTGTTGTCTTTGTTAGTATTTGAGGACAAGAATGATGGCTATATATGCGTTTCGTTGAAGCTTTCGGCTCCACCGCCTCCGCGTCCTTCACACGATGATTTAGCTTTGCTTATCATATCATTCCATCCATAAGAGCGGAGAGCCACAGGGGAAGCCCTGAATTGATTACTTGTAAGCATGCATCTCTGTCGATCGCCATTCGGTCACACCGAAAGCGCGAAGCCGGCATAGAACTATCGTAGATTCTAGCCTGCTGTTGCGCGCCATTGCACATTCTGGAAAGCTTACGACTTCGAGGGCAGCCAGTGTGTAGCCATGTCCCGTAGCTGAGTGCCTCAAAGAGCGTCACACCTAAGTTGTGAGTGGAGGATGAACGTCAGCGAGCGAAGGCGAATTTTGAGTGCCAAGGCTTTACTCCGCAAGTGGCTAGCGACTTCTGACAATATTTTTAGCATTTTGGACGTCATTGCAGCACACTCCGGAGATTTTGACCTTGCCGGATCTTCTTTATGTTCGGTTTCTTTGTTAGCTTTGAGTACATCATGATCGAAGGTGTGATTCCTGATTAAGCAAATTGGTTTAGACTCGTTGTTGCGGCATCAAACCATGATCACTCGAAAGCCATCGTTTTCATGGCCGAAAGATATTCGGTCTCCACATACAAATTCCTATTGCATATCCCCAACTAGTCGTGCGCTCTTTTCTACCTCTAGAACGTGTCTGGGATATTCTGATACTGTACAAAACCTCAACATTGGTGCTCATACCCGCGTCATATTCCAAGGCTTTACTGGAAGACAGGTTGCAAACCCATTCAACCTTACTCATGTACAGCAGGAGGCTAAGATTAAAAGGCGACACAAAATGCAAAGCAGTCAATTGAGTATGGCACAAAGATTGTTGGTGGTGTCACGCCAGGCAGAAATGACGAGCACCTTGGTCTGCCAGTACTGCCATCCGTGCGAGCCGTGAGTGAGAACCACCATTTCGTTGACAAGCATAGTGTAGACCCTGCAATGTCTTGTGCTCACAGCTTGCTAGGCCATGGAGCAGTTGAAGCCAGATGCTACAGCCGTCTACGTTGCCGCTCAGCAGGCAGCTAAAGCCCTTGAGGAGGCAATAGAAGCAGAGATTCCACTCATTGTAGCTGTGGCTGAGCATATACCGCTTCATGATATGTTGAGGGTAGATCACCCGTTAGGCCATTCAATTATGGATGTTGCTGAAACGGGAAGGTTCAATCCATGCTACGATCTCAATCCAAGTCGCGCTTAGTCGGCGCCAACTCGCCGGGTATGATCTCAGCCACTGGAAGATGCAGGCTCGGCTTCCACCCTTTGCCCACTTTCAAACCTGGATGTGTGGCTATCGTAGCCAAGTCAGGGACTCTGAGTTATGAGACCGTGGCATCTACTACTCGGGCTGGCCTCGGTCAGAGCCTTGTTATTGGTATGGGCGGTGACCCGCTTCCCGGCACTGACTTCGTAGATGCACTCAAAGTCTTCGAGCATGATAAAGACACGAAGGGCATTATCCTCGTGGGAGAGATCGGTGGGAGAGCCGAAGATGATGCTGCAGAGTGGATCAAAGACTACCGGAAACGCACCCCAAACCCAAAGTGCGTTGCTGCATTGTAGGTAGAATTGGCCGTATACTGATACGCTTAGACCAATCATGGCACTCATTGCGGGTATCCAAGCTCCTCGAGGCAGGATTATGGGCCATGCGGGAGCGCTTGTCAGCGCTGGCGAAAAGAACGCACTGAGTAAAGTACGAGCTCTTGAAGATGCGGGCGTGGTAATCACAAATCATCCTTCAAAATTCGGTGACGGTATGAAACAGCTTTTGGGTAGTTCCAGTCCTCGAGCTCCTTCTGTAAGCGATAAATGCTATGACATTATCCAAAGATTGAATCTGACATACTTCAGCAATCCCAAAAGCCGCCAATTCAGTCACAAGTACGCAGCATTCACACTGTTCAAAGGCCTTCAATACGCGCGAGGTCACTCATACGAAACCTCCAGCGACGGAGCATTCAAATACCGGAAGCTCGTAGCACCCAAATGCTTCAGGACATAGGGGTGCCGATAGCTGATGACCAGGACCCTCGAAGCCGAGACTACTTCCTCACAATCGGGATCGATAGATCGAATTGCAAGCCAGGTATCGTTACCTCGTACTCCATAGGAGGCGAAAGTCCCCACAACCACGCCAAAACGCATGTCGTCGGAATGGACAAGCACGTAGATGCGTCTACGTTCGCTTCGATTGCAAGCGAGCTCAATTGTAAGAGAGATTCGTTTGACTCATTGACCAAAATCTTAGCTGCCATGATGGATATCTTTTTCAACAAGGAAGCTTTCTCTTTGTCTGCACGGCTTTCGAGGGACGCTCAGGGCCAGCTTGCTGTGGCGAGGTCGTCGTTCACTTTTGATGATGCTGCATTTCGAAGTGGTATGAGGCATGGTGATATTCAGGAGATGAGAGATTTTCAAGATGAGGTACCTGAAGAAGTGGAAGCTGAGAAAGACGGCATTGTATACATCAAGTGAGTCTCGCTATTTCGCTTCCATAATCTTGAACATGGCTGATGCAGCATTCAGGCTCAAAGGTGAAGGAAACATTGGCACATTGGGCAAGCTCACCACAAATCCATCTGTGAACAATGTTTTCGACACTAACGACCCCCAGTCAATGGCGCTGGCCTCGCGATGAATACTGTGGACGCCATAGCGGATCTCGATGGTAAATGCGCCAACTTCCTCGACACAGGTGGGAAAGCGACCAGCGAAACCGTCAAAAGCTCTTTCCGCATCATCTTGAAGGATTCAAGGGTAAAGGCTATCTTTGTCAACATATTCGGCGGATGTCAGAGAGAAAGAGAGGGGGGCAAAGGCCACGGAGGATGGGTGTGCCTGACATGTAAGGATGAAGTCACAAATAGCAGCTCTACAGGAATACAGTGACCCAAAATCCTTACCATATATCACAAACGCGTGGCTCGACATCTCGTGAAATGATCGCCACGCTTTGGTCCTGTCCCGATACATCTCATCAAACGGGGGCTCCCAGCGTTGAACGTGTATCTCATCAACCTATGGATATTTTAAAGCCGTAATATCTGTAGATTTAACTTCAAAAGCTATGATGTGAAATGAATAATATAAGAAGAATGGAATCTGGTGTGGAGAGGATGGAGGAGGCGGTGGGGGCGAAGGGCAAGGGGTTGATGGAGGAGAAGGAGAGGTATTTGGAGGACATTTATGTGGCTAGGAGTGCTAGTGGGCACATACGAATTAAGAATTGGACGCGATATGGTAATTTTGAATAGTCGGGTATAAAGCTTGAGAAAATGCTTGCTTTCTTGAGACTGCTACTTTCCCTGCTATAATTCGGATACTACAAATCTATCAGAATGGCCTAGTAATGACAGCGAGGGTTACAGATCGAAGGCGTTATGACGCTCACAGCTGAATGAGGAGCAAGGGCCTCTGGGGAATCATTACTGATTCATACATAACGAATATGAGCTGGAAGGTAGCATTGCCCAGATTTGGACAGCAACGCCGACCTTTCATTCGATGCCTGCTGTGTATGCGTTGATTCGGAGCTTGAGCCCGTTCGTTGCTTTGATGACGTTGCCTGCGATTCATTGCTGGACGCTAGTCCAGAATATCAATAAAATTTGGTTGCTATACATCGAAGAGACCTACTAGTATTGCCGGGCTTCGAAGCCGAGGGCGAAGCGGCCTTTTCTGGCATTATCATTGACGATAGGGATAGTATGATGTCTGGTTGATTTGGACAAAGCGTGGACATGAGGAGTACCAAGGATGGAATATCTTCCTGCTATGCTGAATTCGGGGTTGTCTAGGTACTATCTTTCTTCGAGTTTAGGCAACAATACAGAGTGAAGGAGATGCCTTTCATATGCAGCTCGACCACAGCGAATCTCCCCACAATCCAATATCCACTTTCTGCTAAGGACATTCTCGTCTTGCATCAGAGAGAACGTGACATTTGCATATTATCGCTAAGCATTCGGTTCTGCAGGCTATAATAAACAGGCGTATCATTGGATAGCGCATCGCATGCAGGAATGAGGACATTGTTTGAGAATCCGGGGTGCATGTATTGGTATCTGGGGTAGGGGAAATGTGAAGATGGGGAAAGTTCGCGGCTGAAGGCGTTGCGTAGTCAAACCAAATGGTAGGCGGGTCCACATGACAACAGCGATGCCCTTTCCAGGAAATCACCCCTAAACAAGAGGTAGGCAGACTTCTTCCGCGATCAAACATAACGTAATTGAAGTGGATGTTTGAGTCTTTGCATTGCATCTCCTGTTCTCCTGTATGGGCCTGCCAGCACAAGGGCCACAGCGTAGTGACCTCGCGAGGTCACACGTCAGATCGTATATCATCATGTATGGTCGTAGTAAAAGCCCAGCCCATAGCCTAATCCAATCGTGGCTCAAGTCGTCACGCTCCACCTTCCCTTTTGGCATACTCGTCCTCGATGTTCTCCTCGTACAACTTATCCGCCGCCTTCGACGCCTCTGATGTCGTCTGTGAAACACCAGCCTTGGCCTCTTCGCTCGCTGATCCTTTGTTTGAGTCCATCGTGTCGGAGACCTTGTTGGTCACTGATTCTGTATCCATAGAGGTGTCGCTGTTGGAGGGCTTGTCGCTGGTGAGGGAGGGGAGGGAAGACATGGTGCAGGTTGATGGATGTTCGAGTGTCAAGAGAGATTTGACTTATGATTTGCCTGCAGTTCGATTTAGATGTGTGCAGTGTACTTTCTCGTAGTGCTGGAAAGTAATATTGTGCGTCTATGCTAGAATTGTTCAATGTCAGTGCCCTCAATCAAACGTCATTCCTAAATCCGAGCCGAGGTTCAGCCGTTCCTCTTACAGCGAAAACAGTCAAGTATCACCCTGTTGGCTGTTCGTCGACATTAGCGATCGAAAATGGATGACGAGTTCGGAGACGACGCTGACCTTGCCGCCATCGCGGATGCCATCGATCGGCGAGCCCCAGCTCCAGGTCCTTCGACCAGCTCCAACACCCCTGCCCCGAAAGTCCAGCAACCCAAACCTCAGGCCCTTCCCAACCGCGCAGCACCCTCCTCCATCATAGTCTCCACACGACAGAAAGGGAACCCGTCGCTGAAATACATAAAATCTCTACCATGGGAGTACGGGGACATCGCCGCTGATTACGTCCTCGGCGCCACGACATGTGCGCTCTTTCTCAGTCTGAAATACCACCGATTACATCCAGAATACGTCTACTCTCGTATACGCGCCTTGGGCCATAAATACAACCTTCGGATACTGTTGACGATGGTGGATATCCATAATCACGAAGAATCATTGAAGGAATTGAGCAAGACGAGCTTGATCAACAATATGACCCTGATTCTCTGCTGGTCCGCCCAAGAAGCCGGCCGCTATCTCGAACTCTACAAGTCATATGAACACGCCTCACCCACTTCGATCAGACAACACCAAGCGACCTCCTACAGTGAGAAGCTAGTGGAGTTCATCACGGTACCAAGAAGCATTAACAAGACTGATGCATTGAGCTTAGTCTCAAGCTTTGGGAGTGTAAGAGCTGCGGTAAATGCGAGACCAGAGGAGATTGGCGAGATCACAGGGTGGGGAGAGAAAAAAGTACAAAGATGGTGTGGGACTGTGCAAGAGCCGTTTAGGGCTAGGAAAGCTGCGAAACGGGGGCTCGCAAGGGAAGAGAGCTCAAGTGTGCTCCCACGAGCCGAGATTCCAGCTGGTTTGCCAATAGAAGACAGCCTGTTCGACTATGGCGCAGATTCGCTACCAGTACCAGCTGGAACGACGCCAAATAGACAAGCGTCTGCTTTAAGGCCGAATGCTGCTCAAAGCGCGCAGAAAGGGCCCGCCAAGAGAACTGCGGATGAAGTACCACTTTGGCAACCAGGAGAAGACGAAGAAGAAGCTTTGCTGTTGGCAGCCGCAGAAGAATTCGATCTAACGCCAAAGAAAAGGAGTGAAGCTGTGGAGCAACCTTCCGGGTCGAAGTCAGCTGCCAATCCAAAAGAAAGCTTGAATGATGGCGTTGCAGCTGCTCTTGCTAAATTAAGGAATGAATAAACCTTCTATCGACGAGATGTGAGAACACGTAAGTCCACGTAGTCCGGCAGCTGAACTGGTCGACAAAGGGTCCTTGCATCTGCATGCGCCGGCTATAGGCATGTGGTTGAGCCTCTACCTTATGTTGCAATTTACAGAAGCGGCACTTGACGTGATTGGCCAATCCACCAAGAGTAGGTTACTTGTACTTGACTATTTGTTTCCTTGGTAACACTTGTGCTGATATTCACGCCACAGCATTCGATCTTCCAGCGCGAATAAAGCATAGGGACCAATTTGCTTGCGGAAAATACCTTGGTACATGCATTGTTGCGCATTAGCGCGGCGAGGCAAAAATGCCTGAGTAATGGGAATGCTCTGATTGGTCGATTTCACAATTCCGCGCTGTCACCATTGTAGCACCTACCCCCCAAGCTTCTTTCTCGATGTGATGTACTGCATCTCTCATTCTGGCAGCGTCCTTTTAAACTTGCAGCTTCTGCAGGAACATTGTCGTCTATCTCAAACATCGCCAAGACTCCATTACCGTACTGCTTTGACAACGTTCGGCCTATCTTGCCCGGCCGAAGAACATAGCAGCCATAAAGATACCTGTCTTTGGTCCTGAGAGAATCCAAGCTCTGCCGATTTGGACAAGCTGGTATCACAGCTCTGCGAAACTTAGCAAGGAGAATCTTAGCCTTAGCGAGCCCTGTCCACCACTACCAAGTAAGTTTTTATCATCGCGGTCGATGTAGACAGTTTGACGAGCTCCTGAAGTCTTGCATGTCCCCCTGGTTCTTACACTTGCTAGCAGCCATGTCCCCACGCTCCAATCATTTTGACTCCAGATCCATAAACTCCGAAAAAATCACGATCGAAACATCCAGCAGTTTCGAATTAGAATCGCAAACCTCACACCCCGACAGTAGCCATGTACAATGTGGTCGCTTACCATCAACTGTCGCCGCTCCTTCGCCGTCAGGACTGAGAGCTAGGATGTGGAGATCTCAATTCTGGAAGCCATCATCACAAACCACCGAGGATGCAGTCATGGGCACCGCCGACGGCATGACAGTCCCATTCGCACTCACAGCCAGCTTAGCTGGAATTGTCCCGAACGCTCGCTACGTAATGTTAGCAGGTCTTGCAGAGCTGACTGCAGGCGCTATATCGATGGCTCTCGGCGGCCTTCTCCAAGCAAGATGCGAAGCGTAAGCACCGTCCATAGTCTACTGGTCAAACACCGACTGACCCCTCCCAGGGAATCATACCAAGCCACAGTCGAACGGACCTCAGAGCAGATCCGATCGTCCAAAGGCGAAGTCCCCGCCATAATAGACGACCTCTACACCCCTTGGAACTTTGCCCCAGACACCCTTGCCCTTATAAAACGCGACCTCCAAATGGCCCCTCTCGACAAACAAACCGACTTCATAGTCCGCTACCACTACGAGCTCTCTCCCCCAGACGCCTCCCGGCCCCTCAAATCCGCCAGCACCCTCGGCAGCTCCTACTTCATGGCGGGCCTGCTCGGCCTACTACCGTACATTTGCGTCAAGAGAAACGATATTAAGACTGCGCTGGCGGCTAGTGTCGCTATTGAGGCTGTGGCGTTATTTGTGTTTGGATATGTGAAGACGGGCGTTAATGTTGGGTGGGGGCAGTTGCGGAAGAACTTTTTGGGGGCGCTATTGATGGTTGCGGTCGGCGCGGTGGCGGCGGGGATTGCGGTGGGATTGATTACGGGGGTTAATAGGGGGGAGCATATCAGTGGCTAGGGCTTGGAAAGGGGTGATCGGTGGATGTAGGTGGGACTTGTGTAGGGGTTTAGCAACACCTCCGAACGTGCGTGGACTAAAATCGAAGCAAACCTTGCGTAAATGGCCTGGATTCCATTATTCTGGCTCAAACCCGCTTTCCATTCAGGATGGGCTCGCTTTCAATGGATCTGATGGTTCTCCGTTCCCAACATGACAGTGTTTTAGGATGACTCAATATTTTCAGCCCTTGATAGTAACACAAAAATGCATGATATTCGTACTTTGTGAAACTCCCAGTAGAGATCCTAAGCGTATCTTTGCAGTAAAATACGCAACAAAAAGCACTAGGCCGATCAGTCGCTCAACATGCTACGTACGGGGAGTAAATCATACGTAGAAACCCTCAAATTGCGCCTTGCGTGTTTGGGATGGGCCGCATACTACGGTGAAAAGCAGATGCGTAGAGGAATCTTTGACGTCTCTTCGCTCACCTCTGAGTCTATCTGCAATATCCAAGTTGAACAATGGAAATCGTTAGGCCCCGGGGCTACCCCGGAGCCGCCCACGGAAGATCCCCCTACTAGCGCCTAACCCTACTTTTGGTAGCCCTCTAAGGACTCGCTTAGTGGCTCGTTTAGGGGGCCTCTCATTGAATTCCATTTCAACCATGACGAGTCCCTTAGCCTTCGGAGGTTTCCGTGACGGTGGTTGCGTAGCATACGCAGGGCTGATATTTGGCGCCTCTTCCGAAATAGCCCAAAAAGTGAATTCAGGTTGAGCGTGCCTATCTACCTATGGGGCACAAAGGGCAGATAAAGGGCAAAAGGAAGGGCTGAACTGGGATTTGAACCCAGGACCTCTTACATTTAGTGTATACCCAAAGCAAGAACTACAATGCATTAGTAGTTGATATGGTTTGAATTCGAGTAGAGTGACTCACTTCTGCCACTGAACTATCCAGCCAAGATTTCGAAGACCGCATTGATTAGTTATAACACTATTGATCGCAAGGTCTTGGTCAAGTCTCAATGGCCTATCATCTTTGAGTTGTCTTTGCTTGTGAACCTGGAAATACTGACTTCTCATCCATCTATTGAGGGTAATGATTAACTGTATCCCGAGCAATAATCCCCCACTTAGTGGGGGACCGCTGGCCCGAGGGTAACTACCTCACTATTGGCTAATTAAATCTACTACCATCTACTACCATCTACCATGGGCAAGTGCTAGCAAATCTCATCTTAACTCCACCGTGTACCATAATTCCTAGCTTACCGAACACACGTCTGACTAGACGTACGGAATGAATTGTATGGCTTAATAGCCAATATCCTTCTGCAGAAACGGACTGCGTGGTCACTTCGCTGTTCAAAGACGTTCTGTCTCATCAGTATTTTCTTTTAAATCAAGGTTCATCGGTAAGAACTGCAAGAGTCGCAAGGAAGTCTTATCACATTCGGAATTCCTCATTACCAAGGATGCCCAATGTGTAACACAAAATCAGGCATGAAGTTTCTGGAGACCGTGGCCGTCTAGCATCCTTCTCAATTTACCTGACTCGTATCAGGAACGAATATTGGACCTACAATAACAAACTACTAGCTAGAAAGTTCTCATCCACTACTAAACCCGAGACTGCTCTTCCTCTCTTCAATCGTTCGATGTTATCTACTTAAAGCTGCCCATACAACCACCGCCCTCCAATATTCAGACAGCTATGAACACCAAATCTGTCATCACACAAGCTCACAAGCATCTTCAAAACCCTCCCTCACCATGTCGCCAACCCACACAACGCTTACCCCGACAGTCGCCTCTACTAGAGCTGACAGCGATGTCTGGGAGGAGGTGGACTTATCCAACGGAGGCACACTGGTACTTGTCACCACACTCCCGGTAGGCCTCGTCCTGCTAATGGTATCGAACTATTTTGGCTTGAGATGGATATGCGGAGCAGAGGAGAGAGTAGAGAAGAGGAGGAAGAGAGCAGCGAAGAAGAGGATGGATAGGAATTGACGACAAAGCCCGGAGCTTTTCTAGGATAGAATTATGAAACTAACGGAGGGACTAGGGTCACTACTTACACTGTGATAATAATCGTTGTGGTACTTATGTGCTACCGTTACTACTACATTTGCTTCGGTTCGTCCTTTCATCCATGCAACCCTCTCCAGTCCTACCTATATATCATCTTTCTCCGGTCCCTCTGTCGTAGCTCGCAACAATTCATTATGTCCCCCCCCTCAACTAGACGAGACAAACGAATAAACAAGTCTATCTAGTCTCCGACATCTATTTGGTATAGACGCGCACCTCTGGCCTATCTTTGGCTGTCACGATTATCTCCAATGAATATCATTGTACAGCCTAGCCACTATCGCCATTCGACCTTCATCATGGCACCTCAACGGAAAGGATTATACGCACGCACCGCACTAGGGTCGGAAACGCCCACGAAAATGGAAAGCGATGAGTTCAATGTCATCTTCTGTGTTACTACCGTCGCGGGAATGATATTCGCGATCATGCTGGTAAGACCATGTCACAGTGTGGATTCTTAGAATCTTAGGAACGATAGTGGCCATCATGCTATTGTTTCACATCAGTATATGCTGCAAGAAGCTAAGGGAAGAAGATAAGAGAGTAGATGGGATGGAAATGGGTGACGCGGTGCCTGGGATTGGGTATACGAAATACTAAGCCTCACGTTGTGACGATCAACCGTTATGAATAAAGGGGGAAGATTGCTCGACCGAAGGAACTGAGAAGGAGATTCGAACTCAAAGTCAGAAACAACAGAATCGAACTCTTGTTATTCAGAGGAACGATAACATCACAATCCCCAGATACTAACCAACAGTTTTTTAGTCCAAGAACCTTCACAACCCCGATTTCTGCGTTATGCCTACCTTACTCTAGCACGTTGCCCCGGTCAGCCATGTATTACCTATGTTGCCTGAAAACGGCAAGTGTTGTGTGATTTTCGTGGGACCTTCACTCGCGTATAGATCATATCTTGATTATTAGTATCTCACCAAATCTATGTGAGAAGCAACAAACTGCAAGTATGCACCCAGAATAATCGAAATGTAACCAGAGCAGCCCCCAATCCTCCACAAATCCATCTCCATTCATTCTCTACGCTCCACCTAATCAGTATTAACTCTCACTGCAAAATTTACCACCACGACGCTTATCCACCGCAGCCACGGACATCCAATCTTTCGTAATACTGGATTCACCAACAGCCACCTTGGCCGTCCTACCGCCTGTATGAATTCCACCATGGTAGCCACGAATACGAGCACCAATGCAAACACAGATAACGTCTCCATGACCACAAATATTTCAGTATTCGTGGTCGTCTCTCCGTTTGTCTTCAATATAGTCTTCGTAGTCGCGCTCACCCGCTGTATTAGTGGAAACAGAGCAGAGGCAAGCAGAAAGGCCAACATCGTGTAATTGGACGGTAGAAGGTGATAACAAGGTCGCTGGAGATGTATTTGGGAGCTTTGACTGGGGCAAGGGAAGTGCGAGGCTTGTGCGGCTGCTTGCCTTTTGATAGAATGCAATGAAAGAAGAGAATTAGTCTACTCATTTGAGCGTGCATCACGGGGGTTTGGCAAGCCCGATCCTGGAAATACTAGAACGAAATCATCATCATGCAAAGAGCTGGCGATATCATTCTCCTAAAGCACCAGACCGAACCAGTATAATGCAAGTCCTTTCTAATAGAGAGTACCAACCTCCCTGTTACCATAAAATAAAGTGCTCGGCCCCATTAGGCTGCAAGTCAAATAGAGTTGCTGCACAGCTTCCGCTGCGTAGATAAAGCAATCCCTAGCTCCTAGTGTCTTGTATTCTATCATTTCACCACGCGCATCATACAACAAGAAAATCATTCCATCCAACCCAACCAAATCACTTCCTACCCCTCGTCACAAACGGACAAGATTCCTCACTTAACTCAAGCTCGAGCTCACCGAGGTACCGCCACCGCTGAACCATTATGGTCCTCCAGGACTCCCTCTTACTAACAAACCCTCACAGTCACCACCATGCCAACGATGCAAAAATCACTCGTCGGTATGGTACTGTCCAAGAGAGGGCTCACAGCCATGGATGGCGCCTATCTCGCCCTGATCATCGTCTCATCCGCTGCAATCATCTTCTACGGCTATGTTATGATTGCGATGTTGATCTATCTTATCAAGGAGCGGAACAAGGAGAAGCGAGAGCGGGTGGACAGAAAACATGTTGTGGAGTTGGAGGAGAGGAAGGAATGACGGGGGCTGCGGTATTTGAGTTTGGAGTTCCGATCTGCGATTGAGGAGGACGGAGCTTGGGTCGCTGCTTGCGTTGTGCTAGTTAATGGAATCGAATGAAGGAATGCATATTCAAAATACATAACAACTCAACTAGTATGTACCATCTAAAGAGCTAGAACACGGCTCTCTTACCACGTTGAACCTCATTAATCGAAAACCACTTTCATGACCGATTCTTGTGTTACTCTTATCCCCTCGGATACCACCGTAGAAAGCCGTGCAACACGAAGCTAGCAGTGTGCAACATCGTATCTCCATGCAAAGGAAGCTACGAAGCTCTCACTCTCCTGCATCTTACAATCCCGACAAGCCGTTCAAGAACACTGCACTATCTCTGGCGACTAGCTCAGGAAGAAGCTCAGCCTTTACACATCACCTAGTCTGCTGAGCGTTATCTTCTCGAGCCCTGTTTCCGACTCCCAGTGTTGGCACCCATAATAGTTCCAGCTCAAAACCCTTCCTCACGAACGCCCTCCAAAGCCTTCACCATGTCACCCACGCAGCCACCAAGCGTTCCTCACCCGTCGAGGGAAATGGCGCAGATCAATCAAATCCTCGCAAACACCAACGGTCTCATAATAATGATCATCCTCTTATCCGCTGGCCTCATGATCATCTGCCTAACATTCGTGGTCTGGATGTTGAGGAACCTCATTCAACGCCGCAAGCATCAAAAGAAGATGCATTCAGGTGCTCAGGGAGATATTGTGGAACTCGAGGACAGGAAGTAACCATAGGTGTTGGGTTGCATAGGACTTGGGTGTTGAAAGCGAGGATTGGGTAATTGCTTGCGTTGAGTGTGCCGCACAAGTAGATATTGCACTCAGTTGAGCAAATGATGGGGGTTCCGAGTTGGGAGTGAGCAAATTGCGGTCAATATGAATGCTTTGAGGGCGACGAATGTCACTTTCTCAACTCAACAATGTCTGCTTACCCGAAAATCGCAGTCAACATCAACGGTGCCAACTTCTCAGCCCCTGGCGTCCCAACACACCTACCAAGTCTATTTCCCTTTTCCTTCTGCAACCAGTTTCCAGTATCCCCACTTACCTCCACTTCCCCGTCGTCATTGTCAATCTCCAACATTTTCATATGCCTTTTATCAACAACGCACATACTTGTCGTCCATTGACCTTGCGTTTCGACTCTGATATCTTCTCCTTCCTTGATCTGCCAACCAGACAGATCATTCGATGAAGCAGAGGCGTACCAGATGCAAACAATATCATGCAAACACATGAAACTGGCGCCTCCGCCGAGACCTTCTTTCTCTAGATATAGTGACTCCGACTTTCTGAATGTCGCAGCCATGAATGCCCCGACCCATTCAGCCAGTGGACTTCCCATCTTAATCAGTGGCTTCGTCTTCTCCTCCACCTGTACCCTCGAAACCGTATGCGCTGTGGTAATATCGAGCGGGAACATCGTAATCCTCAACCTCCTCTCCCCTAACTCCTCTTTCTTCAGATTAGCGGGCAGGTCGTTTTGATTAGTATCCGGCGGCATTGTACTCGCTGGGTTTGGTGAAGTGAGAGCATAGAGGCGTGCCGCAGCCGTAGCATCGGCAATACAGTTGAACTCCCCAACTGGCGTAATATTCCCCGGTTCGCTAATCGTGCCGCCCATTACAACTACCTCCTTCGCTTTCATGAAGATGGTAGGGGATTCGGCTGCTGCGAGTGCAAGGTTTGTGAGAGGGCCGATGGCAATTAGAGTGATTGTGTCTGGTGGATTGTCTTCTAGTATTCGTAGGATTTCTTTGTGGGAGGGTCGAGAGGATGGTTCGAACAAAGTCGTACTGAACATGTGCTCAGTGTGAGCAGCATGTATGGCGGTGGAAGAGAGTAGGGTATCTTCAGGGGGTGAGTCGAAGAGGTGCTTCCAGGTTTCGGTGGGGCTTGTGTGGTGAGGGTGCTTGTGGTTTATTCAGCGGAATTTGCTCAATATGCAGGGGCGATGGATCTTGTTTACCGTATGATGAACATTGCCCAGACCATCAACGCCATCTGCGGTACTCAGCGCTCCAGCCTGTAAGATGTGCAGTAGAGGGGAACTATATACGGTAGTAATCCGCCATCAGGACACTCCCTCCAAGCGGCCCCTCAGCGCCCACAGCAACCGTCGGCTTGCGCTTTTTCAACATCTCGAATCCTTCAGGCAGACCCTGGCTTCTCCGCCATGTCATGTCTTTCTCAATAACATTGAACATGGAAACGACATTACGAAGACAGCTGTAGGATTACGGTACATAAGTGAGCCATAGCGACCCAAGTAGAAGAAATGAACGTAAAGTGCAGCATGGTTAGAACAGCTTACTTTTGCACATCTACGTTACCGTAAGTAACGGAAATAACAAGCACCTCCAGATCCTCTGGACTTGACGTTAGGGCAAGCAGAAGGGCGAGGATATCATCACAGCCCTAATTAGGTCAAACATAATTAGCAGGTGAGGTGATTACCGTTCATGGATCGTGGACGACTTACTGGATCTGTATCGATTATGACTCTGGTCTTCGCCATCTCGAAAGAATAAGAAATAATATGGCGTCGCGGGAATGGTCGAACGAGGGAAGTTGTTCCAATTTGGATTTAGCGTATGCAGAAAGCTGTGGAATCCTTGGCATTTCCCCCCCCCACATTTTCCCCCACCACCTAGTACTAGCTCTACTAATAACTCTTCTAATTAACCAAGTTTACATAAGTGAACAACTCTACTTAAGACGACTCTAACGCCCTAGAAATTAAATGAATTAAGAAAGTATTCGTTAAGTTATAAGGCTTGAAGTATAGGTAGTAGGTTTACTCGGTTTCGTAGGGCTTAAATTAAGTTTTTAACCTCTAATATCTTCGATCTTATTTATTCGATTAAGTTGATTCCTACGGCGTTAAAATTAACTTAAATAGAGATCTCTATTTATATAAAGTTAATTAATTAAATAAGTTATTTATAGAGTTAAATTAGTTAATACGAGTAGAATAATTATTAAAATATAGTTACTTTAGTAGTAAAATATTAATAGTATAAAAGATATTAATTATTTATAGAGGATTTCGCCCTAATATACTAGAATCCAGCCAAGGCGCTAGTTCTATTATAGAAGTATCGAGGTTTAATTTAGTAATACTATATACTAAAGTCTACCTCGTGATAATAACTATAATAGGGAAAAAATTAAAGGGGGGGAAATATTAAAAATTCTCTAATTTTCTATATATATTAAATAACTTAGTAAAGAAATTATTATTTTATTATTATTATCTAAATCCTAAAATTACTAGTTCGAGTAATTTTAATACTAATATACTATAATATATTAATTTTATATCGAGTTTATATTTATTATTAAGAGACGGGATTAGTATCTAGATATTTATTAAATTAATAATTAGGTTTATTAAATTATAACCTAACTATAATATAGGAGTAGGTTAAGATAAAAAATAAAGGACGAAAATTAAAATAGGGCTAACTACTATCTAAATAAGAGTTAATATACGGAGTATTTATTTACATCTACAAAAGTGTAGGGTAGGCTCTGAGCGTAATGAGCGCACGTGAGCCGGTTAAGCCGGGTTAAGCGGGGTAATACTATATCTTAACTCTCGAGCGCTATTAGTCCCTATAAGCGCTCCTGAGAATATTTTTGGCTCGTGAGAATGCCTAAATTTAGAATGCGCCACCAACATGGCCCCCATGTATGGCTCCATTTATGGCCATGGCCCTATTCCATTCATGGCCATGGCGCATTCCACTCATGGCCATGGCGCATTTCATTCATGGCTATGGCGCATTCCATTCATGGCCAAGTCCCTCATTCATGGCCAAGGCTCTGTCGCTGGCGCACCAGATAACTGCACCTGGCAAAACGTCGCTATAGATCCGGAGTCGCATAGCCCGGGCGTTTACCCCGCGTAGATTTCGCGCGAATCGATTGAATCCGGGAATCAAAAGTTACTGGCGTTGGGGGTGGTTCCGGGGGGTCGCTGCCGTCGATAAAGGCGATTATGGAACATCATATAGACGCATTTGTATAGGCCATAAATAGGGGTATGCGCGCATCTATGGGGGCAAGAATGGCCATATATGCGCGTATCTATAGGCCATGAATGCGCATACCTATGGGAGCAGTAATGGCCATGTATACGCATATCTATGGGCCATGAATGCGTATATCTATGGCAGCAGCAATGGCCATGAATGCGCATATCTATGGGCCATGAATGCGCATATCTATAGCAGCAGTAATGGCCATGTATGCGCATATCTATGGGCCATGTATGCGCATATCTATGGGCCATGAATGCGCATATCTATGGGGCCATGTATACGCGTATATCTATAGTAGTAGTAATGGCCATATAAACAAATAATCCTGAGCGGCCCTGAGCGGCCTGAGAATCCTAAATAATCCTAAGCGAGCCTGAGCGAGCCTAAGCCGGCCTGAGCCGGCCTAAGCCGGCCTGAGAATTCTTAATTAGCTCTAAGTTATTTTAGCGCTCGCGAGCGGGCCTGAGCGCTCCGAGCAAATTCGAGTCGCTTATACTTTTGTAGATATATTTCCTATCCCGATTATATTAAAATAGAAATAGGGAAACTAGCTTAAACTTAAATTAAATTTAAAATAAATTAAATTAAATTAAAGTAGTTTAAATTTAAATTAAATTTAAAATAAATTAAACTAGGTTTAAATAAATAAAATTATATTATAATAATAACCCCCTCTTTAAAGTCGAGCTCCTACGAGATAAATAAATAATTAATTCGATTAATTAGATTTCGTAACCCTAAATCTTATTTAGGGTTACGAAATAGTTAAGATAAAAACGCGTTAAAGTATTCGAGTTATCAATAGTAACGGGTAAGAGATAAGACGGGGAATAAACGACGGTATACGAATAAAATTAAATATTAACGTTATTATCTATAAACGATAACGGTGGGGCTAGGTTATAGGGTACTATCTATTTATATAATAGTATAAAGTATCGGTCGAAGCCGATACGGAATGATAACTAAAGGGATAATAACGGATAAGGAATAAATTATAGTATAAACGGGAGTTAACTTCTTAAAAATCGAACTAGGATAAAGATAATAGAAGTTCCTTATACTAGTACCTCTAAATAATATACGGTAATTCGTAGGGGCCGGCGGCGCTAGGATTCGAGATATAATACTTATTAATAAACTATTAATAACGGGTAAAGTAATAAAAGGATTCCTATATAATAACGTAGCTTTCTTAATTAATATAGTATTTTAATAAAAATAAATTATAACGGCGATTATACTTAGAATTTAAAATACTATTAACGTACTATTTACGTTAATTATCTTCGGTAATTATAAATTCTCGGATAAACTAGACTTATCTAGATAGAGGGTTACTAACTATTAATTATAATAAACTAATATAGAAGACGGGGTAAACTTTTATTAAATATAGAAAATTTAACTAAACTATAAAAGAATTATTAAAAACTTTAGAGACTCGGAAGGGGCCGATATTATAATCGTCGAGTTTAATTAAAAAGTATATAATATTTAAATTTTTAATATTTAAATTTTTAATATTTAGCTATATTTAATCGTCTACTAAATATATTAAATATAGGCGCCTTCGTTAGTTAGCCGAGGATTTAAAGATAATTTAAATAATAAATATTTTATCGCGGAGATAATCGTTTAAGACTTTTATTTATATTACGAATTTATCGGTAACGATTAAATAAGTACGGGTTTAGGCGGTAAAATCTTAAAATAAAAATTCGATAAACTCGAAACCGATATATAAATATTAATTATAATTAATTAAGAAAGGCGAGGCTAGAGTATTAGAAGAATTAATATTATTATTAAAAAACTACGCTCTAGGGAGTTATTTCACCTAATTATCCTATATATAATTAATATATACACGGAGGTAGTATTTTATTATAGTATTAAACTACTCGGTTTAATTATCCGTCTAAAGATAATACCCGGTAGATATATATTAATCGATTTTAAAATATTTATATAAAGCCTTTTAAAACTTTAATATAAACTAAAATCCTCGATCCGAAATAAAAATATTTAGTAGTTTATAGAGCTTCTATATATTTTAATAAAAAGTATCGTAGGCTTCGTCTACTTCTATCGATATAATTAATATTAAGTACTATATCTTAATTAAGCGGTCTATAAAAATTAGGATATACTAATAAATAATTCCTATAAAAGTATAAAGCGGTAGGGGATTTATATAATCTATCGAGATATCTCTTTAATATCGTTACGGGGGCGGTAATAAACGTAATTATTTTTAAATATACTAGCGGGAAGGTTTAATTCTTCGGTATATAGAATAATTCTTAACGAATCGCTAGATAGTAGTATAAACGTTAGGTTATTAATAAGCCCGATTAATTAATTTATAATATTTAATACGATTTAAGTAACTACCCGCGATATTATTATAAACTAACTAAATTAGACGAAGGCGTAATTTATTAAAATTCGGAATATATTTTTTTCTTTAGAAGTAGAGAACTTTATCCTTATCTTTATATTTAGCGAGGGGAATTCCGCTATAATAATATATTCTAGAACGTAGTATTTCTAGGATTTTAAAGGCGAATTAATCGGCTTAACTAATTATATCCTATAATTAATAAATCGGGGTATCGTATAAGTCTTTATTTAAATTAATAAACTAGTCTTTATTTAATTCGGGTTTATAAAACGTAGGTAGGGTTTAAAATTCTAAATCGACGTTTATATTAAAATCTATCGGGGTCGTATAGATTAATACGAGGTATAATTAAAAAGATTAGATAAGAATCTCTAGATTTATTACCAATATAGTTAAAGTTACTAGGACTAAAACTAGGGTCGCTATATTTAGTAATATATTATAAATATAGTCTTTAAGGACTTCTAAGGCTAGGTTTTTTCTTTTTAATATAATTTAATATTAATATTAATATCTAGGATTTAATTTATCCCCCTTTTTAAGGAGATCTTTTAATCGATATATTAATATATTAAGTTTACTACCTTTTTTACTAGGCCGGTAGGTAATTTTATAATTAAAATAGGATAAAAACTCGCTCTATTTTATTTAATAACGAGATAATACTTTAGATAAAATAAAATATTTAAAAACTTTATAATTAGATATTACCTCGATAAAAAGAGTAGATTCCTCTAGTTTAAAATATTATTCCTCGAATACACGGACGATTACTATAAGCTCTTTATTATAAATTTTATAATTATACTCGGTAGGGTTATACTTCTTTAAAAAGTAAATAATAGGACCGAAGGATATTTTAATTATTATATTAGGATAAGACGCCCCTAAATACGTAATTAAATATATTTATTTCTACTATAATTTTACGGTCGGGGTCGAAATAAATTAAAATAATATTAAAGATAAAAACCTTCTTTAAGGTATTAAAAGTTATTTAATATCGAGTACTCTACTCGAAGACGGTACCTTTTTTAATTAGGGTTATAAATAATATAACGAGTTTACTAAATCTATAAATAAAGCGCCGATAAAAGTTAACGAATCCTAGGAAATTTTAAATATCTTTAATATTAACTAGCTATAATTAATTTAGGATAATATCGATTTTCTTTAAATTTATTTTAATCCCTTTAGTAATAATAATTAATCCTAGGTATATAGCTTTCTTAATATAGAAATTATATTTAATAATATTTATTTAGAGTCCCGCCTCGCGGAGTTTCTAAAAGATATATTTAATATAAATTTCGTACTCTTCCTTAATATCGCTATAAATTAGAATATCGTCGAGATAAGCGGTATAGGTTTCGTCGAGAAATTTACGAAGAGTATTATTAATATAATACTAGAACGAGGTAGGGTTATTATATAATTTAAATAATATAATAAGATATTTAAATAAACCGAATCGGGTACGGAATATTATAAATTCTTCGTCGCCCTCCTTAATACGGAGGCGATTAAAAATAGATATAATATCTAATTTAAAAAATACCTTAATACGATTTAATCGATTTAAGGTTTCTAAAATTAAAAGTAAAAAATACTTATTCTTTATAATAATAATATTTAACCCTCGGTAATTAATATAGAAACGTAGGCCTCCGCTAGGTTTCTTTACGAATAAAATAAAAAACGCGGTATAAAAATAATTAACCCGAATAAAACCTTTATTAAAGTTTTTATCTAGGTAACGGCGGAGTTCTAGGATTTTATTACGATTTATATTATATAAACTAGATAACGGAGGTTATAGCCCTTCTTTAAACTTAATAATATAATTATATAATTAATATAAGGGTAAAGTATTAGTATCTTTTCTTAAAAAAATATCTAAGAATTTATCATACCGCGTAGGTAGGATTATAATTAGGTTAATATTTTTATTATCTCGATAAATTTAAAGTTCTTCTTAAATAATAGCGGAGGTAAAGTAAAACTCCTTATTTATTTTAAATATAACTCGGTTCTAGGTTTAATTATAAATACTTAATTTAAAGTTTTAATTAAAACGGGGTTTAGGTTTATAATATCTAGATTCTTAACGAGGTTAAATATTTGAAATCGAGATTTCTTCTAAAATACCTATCGATTTCTATAAATAATAAATTAAATATAGTTTACTCGTTAGGCCTAACGAGCTAGGTAAATAATCGAGATTCTTATCTCGTATATATTAAAAGTAACTAGGTACTAAATTCGTTATTTTTAATATTAAAATTTAGAACGAAGCGAGGCTAGGCTATAATATTTAATTTTAAGCGTCTTTCTTTATTTAATAATAATAACGATATAACTATACTCGTTATTATAACAAGTTTTTATAAGAATAAATAACTAGGACTAGGGCGGGGAAGACTCCTTTTAAATCTAGATTTACTATTAATAAACCTAGAATTAAAGTAACTCCTTTTAAATTCTAGATTATTTTATACAAGTATTAAACTAGGCTAGGGACTAGGTTTACTTCTAATAAACCTAGGACTAAATTAACTCTTTTTAAATTAAAATTTACTTTTTATAAATCTAGGACTAGGTATACTACTAATAAACCTAAAACTAAAATAACTTCTCTCGAGTCGGAATTAGTTATTTAATAATAACGTTATCGTCTATAAATAATAACGGCTCTTTATATACTAGCGACTCCTTTTAAATCGGGGCTTACCCTACGCGGGTATTAAATAAAATTAAAAACTAAGATTCTTAAATTTAAAAACTTTCTTAAGGTATAAAAAAGAGTTTATTTTCTATAAAACTTTTATAGGATTAAGAGTATAATTTCTTAAATAAAAACGTAAAGCGAAGATTAAGGAATTATTTAAAAAATCGGTAGTAACTCTATAACGGTAGAGGTATAATAAACCGATTATAACGGGGTATTAATTAAGCTTAATAATAAAAAAAACTATTTATTCCTAATAATTATAAATATTTAAAATCGCTTCTACGATATAAATAATATGTTTTATAACGGTAGGTACGTTATTAAAGGGTCGGACGATATAAAAATAATAAAGAAGACAAAGGGGTAGACGCTAAATATATATAAAATTATAATTAATAAAAAAGTAGCCGGATATACTAGTATTAATTAAGACTTTAATTTAAATTCGGGACTAACTATTCCGTAGTTAATAAGTACGCGTATTAATAAGAAATAACTATATATTTATTACGAAAAGTAGGGTCGGTTTTAAAAAGCTATATAATGAATCTAAACGAAAACTTAATTAATAACGAAAGTAAATTAAATAATATAACCGATAAATAAAAAGATATATATAGAGTTCTAAATACCTATAGTCCTAGTATACGACTTTATATTAGGATTATTCTTTTCCTATATCTAAAGTAACTCCTCTTATAACGCTCTCGTCGTCGTCGACGATAGTTATAATACTAGATCGGAGGCTAGCTAGCTTAATTAAATAGGTTTTTATATTATACCTAAACGATTTATAATAAAAGTAAAACCTCTACTTCTTATAGATAACTTTAATAACCGGGGTTCTCGTTAATTTACTTTTAATAATAATTTAGGTAGAATCGAGGTCTATTAACTCCTTAAATAAAAAAGTTAGAGCTACGGTAACGGGGATAAAAGTACTCATTATAATAAAACGGGTTATAGGGGTAGAAGTTAATAAAGGTATAATAAACCTCCTTAAAGTTTATTTTAATCTAGTAGGAGTAGTACTCTAACGAGGTAGATAGTACTTAATCTACCGGAGTTCTTAATCGATTTCGGAGTATATACGGACGTATTTATCGAAGGTATATAACTATTAATTATTAATTTTCCTCTAGGAGATAGAGGCCTATTAAGTAGTATAATTAATATTATATTTTATAATATTAATTAAAGATTCGTTCTTTATTCGAGAATATTCCTTCTTCTAGGTAACGAGGTTAAAGTATATATTAAAAAATATAAAGCTTTATTTAAATTCCCGGATATAATTCCGAGTATCCTTTTATTTAAACGGGTTATTATATACTTCCCGTAGTTTTTTTCGTTAATCGGTAAAGTTAGTTAAAGTATAGAGACCCTTCTTTTAATAACGGTTTATTAAATTAAAGACTTTTTTACCGATAATTAATTTAAACTCTATATAAACGATTTTATTACTATTAATAAAGTAGCGGTTATAATTAATATATATCCGTTATATTAATATTTACTTTTAAATATCTAATTTATCTTAGTCCTCTTTATATTCCGAGATATCTAAAAGCTTTTCGGATCTAGGAGGCGTTCGAGATTATAAAAAGGTAAATTATTAGGTATTTAAAAAGAAAGACGAGCGTAGGCTTATAATAATAATATTATTAAAAGTATTTTTATCGAATACCTAGGGCGGGGGCTAAGGTATAGTTTAAATTATAATAAATATAACCTAGGTTATTACCTAAACGATAGTATAAACTAGAGATTACGTATTTAATATAAAAGAAGGAAGAGGCGTAAACGAGGATAAAATATTAAATAAGAAATTACTCTCGACCTAAATATATAGGTAATCGAAGGTATTTAAAAAACTAATAGGGTTATTCTAAACTTCGGCGAGGAATTATTATACGCGGTCTTCGGGGTTAGGGAGTTAATCCTTTATAATAATTATCCTAATACTAGGGAGTATTAACTAGGTAGTTAATCTTTTATAATATTAAAAGACGGGATTAATATCTAGATATTTATTAAATTAACGGCTAGGTTTATTAAACTATAGCCTAGTTATAATATAGGAGTAAACTAAAATAAAAAATAAAGGATGAAAGTTAGAGTAGGACTAGTTATTATCTAAATAAAAACTAGTATATAGAGTATTTATTTATTTCCTATCCCGACTATATTAAAATAGAAATAGGGAAATTAGTTTAGATTTAAATTAAATCTAAGATAAATTAAATTAAGTTAAGGTAGTTTAGACCTAAATTAAATTTAAAATAGATTAGACTAGGCTTAAATAAATAAGGCTATACTATAATATTTATTAATAATAGACGAGCTTTATTTAAAAATCAAGTAAAAAAAATATCGATTAATATATTTTAATCTAGATATTTCTCGAAAATGATTTTTATTTAATATCCTTCTTTTAGAAGTTTTTATAACGCTCGATATTAAAATATTTAAAATATTACGAGAGTAGTATATTTTCTCGAAAGATATTATTATTATAAAGGCTCCGTTTAATTAATTAAATAAATAACTATTTATAATTTTATTTAAGATATATTTTATTTATAATATATTTTATTATTATAGATTACTACCGTTTAAGATATTCCGAAGACGATTATTTTTATAAATTTCGTAATCTAGGTTAGGAACATCTATTAATTAATATATATATAAGTAAAAAGCTGGAGTTTGATGTTCTGCCACAGCTTGAAGTTCAAGCTACAATAAATCAGTTGCAATTTCTGGGGAAAGAGTTATGACGACTGACTGTCGGTGTGAGATGAAGTTCCACCTTCCACGTGTCAACATCAAACTCGTGATTCAGGTTCCCTCCGAAACGATTCCAAAAGGCTACGGTGAACTGGGGCAACGATTGGATAGGGGCGAGCGTAGATGCCCAAATTTCTCTCCAGATGCCACCGTTGAAAAGTGAAAGTTGGACTTTGAACGGCTGGTCTTGGTTGACCTTTAGATTGACGAAAGGCTCATAGAGCGAGGCGAGATCAAAGACCAGACCCGGAGGAAACGGATCTGAGATCGACATGGAAATAACAAGAAGCCAAAAACCACCACTCGGGATTGTTTCGACTGATATACGACATCGATATCCCAGTGCCAGTGCCATGCTCAGGTCAGTAAGCTGGATACCGCGAGAATGCTGGAGAGGTGTCGGGTTGGACGAACTGAAGAATGCAGCGAATTTTGAAAGAGTTGAAGAGACAGGGCAAGCAAATGAAAAAGGCAGAACGGAGATGACCTTACAGCAGATTTTGCAGGGGTTTCCAGAATAGGGAACCATCGATGTGATGATATCCTGCCAATTGCTAAAGACATCCCGTCTTGACGCGTATATGTGACAGCACTTACATGGCAAAGCCTCAACAGTTTGCGTAATTTCCTGATATTGGATCAGGTCTCGTACCTCTCCTCGAGCGGAGCCAAGGCATGATTGATGAATCGGCCCGGGCCGGCCTTCAAGCGGTTACCTTGACGGGCGCTGTGTCAGGGAATATGACCTCGAATATGCCTCAACCTAATGTATCCGGCGCCGCGGTACAAAAGTTTTCGGATTATTCTCACCTTTTCTCGCTGGGTGTTTCCGAACAAAGTAGTCGCGCAGAGTTGATCGCACACAGGGCTGAGAAGAGAAGAGCTGAAGAAATGCAACGATGCAGGACCTGTGAAGCCTCCATGCTTGAAATTACGGTAGGTCACTAATTCAAGGCAGCAATGCACGACAGATTGAAACCTTGTACAAGGACGCCCGCTTCTTTATGTCTGAAATAGCCCGACCCTGGGAGGCTCAAGCCTCATGTCCGAGTATTGAGATCAGCTGTGATTAGCTAAAATATGCTTCCCTCGCTAACCAACTGCAATTGCAGCGATTGCCAGAGGGAAGTCCGGTGTATTGGGCGGTCGCCCCAAGTTTTTCTTCTGCACGGGCTCGTTGTCCGAACATGGTGTTTGTAGATCCAGCCAGTCTTCAACTGATCTACGGCCCTCTTCGCGATTTTGTCAGGAATCAACACGGGAACCTTGTCGGAACATTGAAGCATCTTGAAGTGCTAGAAGCGCGCTTTCAACGAAGATATTTGCGGGAGGAGGAGATGGATTGGATATGTGATTTTGACACGAACACAGAATTCTTTGACCGCGTTACGACGATGTCCCCTCGAGACCTGGCGGGTTTTCTTACTGAAAATGATATCGAGGCGTTCAGCTTACTTCGTCCTCAGAATATCATCAACGGAGACTCTTACCTTCAGCACGTACACAGACAATAGGACAGACGGTGCCAAGTGGCACAGGAGAGTATCGCCGCTGAGAGCGATCTCAGCGCTCGTCTTGCCGATCTTGCCCAGGCGAGTATCTCTAAATATTGCTGCTCTCAAGATACTAACGCCCTAATCAGGAATTACGCATTAGACGGAACTTCTACAGCTTGTGCGCTGTACTCCAGGCTTTACGAGAAACCGGCTTCGATGAATCCAAATTGCCACGCCTCTTCATCCTCATCGATCCCGATAGGAACTATGCAGTCTACCGAAAAGCATATGGAGAGGAGAAGGGCCTTCCATTTCTACCTCCTCATATCTGGCAGCTCAAAACATATCAACAACAGCGGTATTGGAAATGCTACCCGCCGGAGGGTACTCTATTTGATGAGAACTCCCTAACGCACCAAAGAAACACGCAACCGCTCTTAAATACTGGAAATAGATCTCACAACCGATACTCGAAAAAGCTTGAAGGAGAATCACTCAGTCCCCTCGCTCGACTTTAGACAAAGCTTGTGTAGTTCGTTAGGCTCCTAAGTAATCTACTCTAACAGCGACAGGTTTCCACACACGCGAGGAGTCCGTTCATAGGGTGTAAAATCGAATGCTCTGGGACGAACAAGCCTAGAAATGTTTGGGAGTCTACGATCGAAAAGTCTTCCTCGGTGGTTCCACAGTCAAACAGAGGATAATTCAGGAGCTGCTTTAGACTCCTTGAGTATTCGCCCCCCCTGTACTCGAGGTCAGTTCCTATCCGGCGACCCGGCATATCTAAAGATGTACGGCGTTTAACGATTAATAAGTTTTTGAAATTAGGGTCTTAATAGCGATCTAACTCGGCTTTGATATTATTTCCAGTCTACTAAGTCTATTCTCAATATAAGGCCCTCCCGGCTAACGTAAGCGTTTCCTCGTTAAACAGGGTGACCTATTACGAATTAATGAATAGTATGGAGAACTAACCTATAGGCTATCTGATCGCTTAAATACCAAATCAAATCATCTTCTAGAAGGCTGAACTGGGCGTTTCTATATATATACATAGAAGCTTCCCTGCGGCTGCCTCGAGAGCATAGAATTGAACGAAGAGATAACGGCAATATGATTAAAGAAACATTGTTTAATACATGTCCCTTTTTTTCACATGCCGGTATTCCGGTATGTACAAATTTTATTCTATCATGAACCTTTCTGGATATCAGTGAAGGTCACTGGCGTATGAGTAAAATACGGGGACGGGTAGCTCAGCCGCTGAAGCGGTAACGTAATCGACCAGCTGCTTAGACCATAGCCTTCAGATCGCTGCAAATGTCAAGAGGGTACCTGAAACCTCTTGTTGTTCTTCCTCATACGGTATCCGTATCTCATCAACAGCAACGGCACCGGCACAACCAGTAAGGCAACGCATCCTAGCACTGTAGTCCCCCAGCCGAGCCCCAGGCTACCAAAGAGAGGAGGCCCAGCCAGTGGCAGCGCGGCCGAAGCCACGTTTCGTAGACATGTGGTGGCCGCGGTAGCAGATGCTGCATATAAACCAAAGGCGTCGACGATGTAGCTTGACGACGACAGAGAAACGGCGACGAAGCCAAAGCCAACAAGGCTTGTGGCTCCTACAGGGACGATGAATTGAACATCCTTTTGAGCAGTCCACCCAAAAATGATGAGACCAAGTGGAATGATTACGTGGCCCAGCGCCATAGGTGGAAGACGATGCTCGGGCTCTGAGTACCCTGACACAGCCTTTTTCTTAAGGTGAGAGTCGAGGAAAGCGCCGCAAAGGACGACACTCGAGATCATGCCAAGCCCTGAATGTAATGTCAATATATCTGTAGGAGGTTCGGAGAGGGGATGGCATACCTAACCCTAGGTAGGTGAGACCTACAAGACTTTCTGAGAACTGGTAAGTCTCTTGGAACACTCTTGTGATTGTAGTTATGATAATGTAGGTATAGCTGGACGCAAAAGCTCCGCACACAGACACCAGCAGAATGGTGCGGGAGATGAAGAGAAGCTTGATGGGTCGAAAGGCCGACTCGGCCAACAATTTTGTTGCAGAACCACCGATATTGTACCGTGTTTGCAATCGGTCATTTCCTGTTCGTTTTCGTAAACGCCGAGCCTTTTTGGAAAGAATGGCGACCTTATACGTCTCTCGATACAGAAGAAGGAAGCCGATTTCAAAGGCTCCTGTGATAATGGCTATGAGCCAGAATGTCCAGCGCCATCCTTTGGCCTGTGATATGAATCCTCCGATGATGGGGCCTAGTATTGGGGCCATAAAGGGCGTCATTCCCATAACTGCTATTGCACGCCCGCGGTTCTCTTTTGGGAACAAGTCTCCTACGATGCATGAATTCAATGTTGTAGACGCTACCGTCAACCCCAGGAGAAAGCGGAACGCTATAAGCATATTCATGCTTTGGCTAAGGGCAGCGACGGCAGCGAATATGATAAACAGGATATTGGCAGTGTGGTATACCAAGAGCCTGCCATCAATCTCGGACAATGGACCGATGATGATAGGGCCAACAACTTCACCGAGCTCCCAAATTGAGACTAAGATTGTTGAGTCCAATTGGTTGGATGTGTGAAACTCTGCCAGTATTTGGGGTGTTGCGGGAGCGCACATAAGAATAGCCAGGTTGCTGCATCAGCTTAATTAGCGAAGAAAAGAGAAAAACGCCACTGACACGTTCTAGGGATGTTACCTACACGACAAGGCTCATGATAGATATTAACATGACCACGCTCCATTTGTATTGTGAAGACCAATTCAGGGGATTCTCTGGGTCATCGGGACTGTCGAAGTCAACCACATGTTCATCAACATCATCGACATGTTGATCTACACAAGTAGCCGCAACGTCAAGGGCTTCTTCAGCCGGAGGAATTTGGGCAGTGTTCATCGTTGGAAAGTATTGGATGGCTTCGTCAAGGAAAAGGGACGTATGGACCTTGTTGTCCAAGCAGGCTCTCATTCATTTGGTGGGCGACTGGGAGTAAAAACGTGTTCCGCTCACGATCTCAGTTGAGTGCTAGATAACGCTTAGTGCGTTAATGCCAATGAGCCAGTAAGAAACGCTCACCTGTTGCGAAACGCAGCAGCTTGTCGACGATTCTGGATATGTTGTGAGGCCACTAGACGTGGCGGACTACCATCCAAATTTCGTGTAGGGTTCTCTCCTTCTTCGAATGGATTCTATCACTGAGATCTTCATTGGAGCGCATTTCGAAAGGGTGTGACACGGAGAAGCCTCGCAGGATCGCGCCAATCATCCCCTGACGTCACAACTTTTTCTAGGTTCCGGCCCAAAAGGTTGCCTCAATTCGATCAAGCATGCCGGCAGATCTAGACGTGCATTCTAGCGAGCAATTTCTGCTCCATTGTTACTTACCGAGGTTTCGCCGTAAAGCACTACTGGTAAGGCAGCCTTCCGGAAATTAGAGCTCGCTATAACATGTGATATTTGACCAGCTTCGAGTCGACTTCAGGGAGGGAGGCAAAGGTACTACAACAGGATTGGGAATTGGTGTGAATATTACAGATGGTAAGTAAACGTTGCATAGCAGTCGTACGGAGTGCACTGGAAGGACACAGCGTATAATCTAAGAAGGGGAGATACGCCCTATACAGAACGCATCGTATTCATCAGCCCAGCCATAGACAAAAGAATACCGGCGCCCCAAGCTTCGAGGCATTCCACGAAGCCAAGTTTCCTTCCTAGTTCTCAAACTACACAATCTATTCTCTCGAACGATTTCTTGACAAATATGCGGCCGTCTGGCGGTCCGTCCCTTTGTAAAATTGGGTCAAGCTCCTTCAACGCATACGTGTCAATGACGGCGGCTCCATTGACGCGGGCTACCATGTTTACAGCCGATGACATTGAATTGTCCCTCTTCCTGGATGTGGGGTCCAATCTATCGAAAGAAGACTTTCTCTTAAGAAGAGCATAGATTGTAGGGAGGCAGGCTGATGTGAGAGCAAGTCCAGATTCCATCATGCTCCAATAGAGCCCTGCGGTTGTGATAACTGCGCGTAAGTGGTCAGCAGAATATTACTTTAACAAACCAGGAGTACTTGCGGTCATTCGCTCCAGACGTCGCGTAGGCTACTTTCAGGCCTTGGACAGCTCGGATAAAGATCACCATTCGTGTAATTGATGTTGCTACTGTTCTGCGTTGTGGTGAGTCAATTTTCGTTCCAGCTTGTCCATCTGTACTACTCACAATGCCCCAAGACTGAATATTCCGATAACAGCAAGTCTGCGACTGACGGGCATTTGAAGTTTGCATATCTGTAGGACCTATTAGCAGACAAATTAAACTTGTTGAAGGGCGACTACGTACAAGAGGCAAGGGTAGAAGAATGACAATAGCATCCGTGATAAAATCTGTGGTAGAAAATCCAAGCTCCAAGTCGAGTTCAGGGTGACAGTAGGTGTCCAGGCTCTGAATGGATACCCACCAAGCGGCAAAATGTCCTCTGCAGATGAAGAGAAATGCGAATTCGAAGGTCACAGCCCACGCTGTAATAAATATTATAGCAATGGTCGTAATGATACGGAAGATATTGCCAACACCTGTGCAAAAGATCCTCCGATAGAAGAATATGAAGCTAAGCTTCACGCATGCGAGGGCTGGTATCTGAACTAGCTGGAATGACCACACAAGCTAATGTAGCCGTTAGCTTAATGTTCTCAAATCTTGTCTCGAAATGAAAAACTTACTTGGCGGTTGATCCTGACCACAGGATTGTTATTCGTAAGTGCGTCATTCGGATTTGTTGGGGGGGGCGTTGCATATCCAAGCGCTTTACTATACACGCCTATGGCGAGTGTGTAAGCTCCTCTCCGGATTGTGAATTTCGACAGGGGAGTCCTCTACCGTAAATCAGGGTACCACCCAACCCAAATGTCAAGATCTAGTGCCAGCAATGTCATCAGCCCCGGCCCTTTATAAGCTGCGGGTCTTACTACACGCACAAGGGCGGGAATAGTCAACCAGTCATCCAGTAGTAGTCTTGCACCCTGAACGCGCCTTGTGTAGAAACGCAAGGCAACAACGACAGCACATAACAGCGGCCACACTACCCCCAGCGCTATCACGTTTGATGGAGACGGTGCAACGACGGAATCAGACATTGTCGGTCGCGGGAATGACCGTCGCTAAGAATACAAGACTCCTAAGAATTGTAGAATCGGAAGGACGTGAAGATGCGATACGACGAGAGGAAGGCCGAAATGATAGAAGAGAATTCGACTGCAACCCTCCAGAGCTGAAGTCCGCACTCAGTTCAAGGCTTTGAATATATTGCACTGGGTGTGATGTGTTGCCGATTCCCAGACATTAAAGAGACGTCCGACAGCCACGAGAAAACCAGAGGCCATCTTGTGGCACGGCTAGGTCGCACATCTTCTCAAGTGATAAGGCGACCGTATGGTTGGCAGTGTGGCACACAAAGCACGAAGCCATCCAGTGCAACCTCAGCTCGTTTCAGCGACTCTCCGTTCCGGTAAAGATCGTTGGTTGAAAAGGTGGATAGTGAATGCATGATATATTACCGTACAGTATTTCCAATGGTGGACCGGAGTGCTTCCTCGTCGCGGATTGGCTCGGCTCCTTAGTGTCAGCGAACCTGCTCGGCAGCGGTTCGGACGTCCTTCCTGATCCAGCGATGAAGGAGCGCTAGAGGAGCCGCTGTAAGAAGATGTTCCTTGGCGTTGTCGATCACCACCTGTGCCCGTATGCATGCCACCGTTGACAAGCGAATAATGTACCAGTCGGGCCACACCTCCCCGTTCGCGATCCGTCCCGTGGGGTGCGAATGCCGTCATAAGCGCATCACTAACTGACGTCTTTGCTCGCGTGATTTCACTTCACCACCCTGTTGACCCCCTTTGGTGCCGCCAGTACAGGTGGCAGATCCGGACATGGTCTCACACCCTCTTCCAAAGCCCACGAAGCGAAGGGATAGACCCGTGGATGATGGGTCCAATGGATGAACTGTGTCGCTTGTATATACTGTAGTCTAACCATTACATTACATGAAATTCCGAGCGGTCAGATCATCGCAGGCAAGGTGCATGATCAACATAGGTACTCTAGCAGAAGCACTCTACTCTCGACTGATACACCATGGTCAAATCGAGATCAAGCTCCTTAAGCGTTCAAAACAGGCGGATCTGCGATTCCTTCCCGCGCGTTGAGGACTGGTGGGTCTGCTTTGCCCTCTCGCGCATTCAGAACGGGCGGGTCTGCTTTACCATCTCGAGCATTCAAAACAGGCGGATCTGCAATTCCCTCCCGCGCATTGAGGACTGGTGGGTCTGCTTTGCCCTCTCGCGCATTCAGAACGGGCGGGTCTGCTTTACCATCTCGAGCATTCAGAACGGGCGGGTCTGCGATTCCCTCCCGCGCATTGAGGACCGGTGGGTCTGCTACCTCAGTTGTAGGGATAGGAATGGGGGTGCTGGCCGTAATGCCTGCCAGTGCAACCGTGGCGATGCTGAGGATCGTCGACGAGCGCATGCTGTTGGGTCAATACTGCACGTCTGTTGCGCACTCAGTATCCTCCCGAGTGAAGTGGAGTAGATGGCGTACCTCTGTTTGGAAGAAGACGAAAAGAATGGCAGTAGAGGCTTATGATTGAGATTGTAGTCGTTGGGGCCCAGAAAGGAGCTTTGATATCTATGGATCTTGAAGGCAATCGATTGTTGTCAATGACAACCATGTTCCGAGGGCAGTTCCGACGGTTTTATATACATGACGGGAAACGTTGCGTCATTCATTGCCCCATCTCCTGCGATGGTGCCCGGCCAGGTCTCTTGGATGACATCTCGCACTGGATGTGGAGTTGCGGATCAGCAATGCACACCATCGGAGCTGCTCTCAAATTCGACGTCATCATAAATCCTTCAGAAGCCAGCGATACGTGCGCGAATTGGCCTCACACCTCTACCTTCCTTCTTCTATTGATTCGTCATGCAGCTAGCCACAAGGACAGATCCAGAAGTCGCTGCACGTCGATCGCTCAGCATAGCATGCAGATGGACGTCAGAGCTTTCTGGCATGTTCTTTCATTCCAAGTCATCAGGCAACCCGGCCATTCTCAATGTTTCGTTCCTCGACACCTTAGACTTTTAAAGATTCGAGCTCCGCTTACCACACTATAATGGACGACGAGGAAAGCAAAGAGTGTCTTCTCTCTTGCCATAACGAGACTGACTACAACGATGCTGATGTTGATGAGCTTGCTCATGCGAAGGTCGAAAATGCCTGTCGTATTCCAAGTACTCGCAGCCAGCATGGACAAAAATGTATTGGAAGAGTCACACTGAGCCTCATGATTCTCTCCTTGCTCGGGAACGCCTTTCTCTTCTACGAATATACCAAGCTCAAACATGCTCCCGACCTCGGACGGTCAAGGTTCAGTAAATACAATAGCCCCTTCTACCTCACGCCGACCATTTCGCGAAGAATCTACTGACAATTTTGTAGGCGGGTTGGGATATGACCACCCTGTAGAATACAAAGTGCATACAGACTACAGCGGTAGCAACGACACGCTCGCAGACGAACTCTGGGATGCCATTGACAGCAGCCCCATCATCGTCGCTCTGACCGACGAATACGCGAGCGCACACGACTTGGACGTGTCAGCCCGCTTCCCTTGGGATGATTCAAAGGGCATATACCACGTAAAAGCCTTCCATCATCTCCACTGCCTTGTGAGTCAAAAATTTCTGCCCTTGGTGGCGCTTGCTAAAATTTAGCGACATGAAATAGAAGTCTATGCGCAAAGCCTACACCGACATGCAGCGGGGTGAACCCCAGGTTGTACCTACAGCTCACTTCTACCATTGTATGGATACTCTTCGCCAGGACATGATGTGCCTCGCGGATGACACACCCATGCCAACCGTGAACGCCGTTCACCACATTGGGAACGGGCAGGTGAGACAATGCCGAAATTGGGATAAGCTGGTGGCTTGGACACAAGAACCAGAACGCCATGCCTGCTACCATATGTTAGACGACTATCGCAAAGTCCCTCATACGCTTGAACAGTTTGATTTCTGCGACAAGGACTCGCCATATTATCCCGTTGCTCGGGAGTACTTTGAGCAAAATGGCCACAAGAACCCGTATGGCGATTGAATTTCAGAATAGAGTGGGAAATTGTATAAGCAAAAGGCAGTTTGTAATGGATTGTCCCCAATTAGCGCTCTATGCCTGACCCTGACCAAATTAACTCTGATATTTGTTGATTCCTATTTGGCTGATTCCCCATCTAATCTAGCAGCTACCGAGGTGATATACAGTATTGAGTGGTGTTTCATCGGCTTGTGTTACCGTCATCTTATTCCTTTAATTCTTTGCGCCTTCTGTGCTAGTATGCAAAAGCTTTCAAACGTTTAAGCGATGATGCCTCATGGAACCCTCTCAATAAATTGATTGAAATCATGTTTGAAAAGAGCAGATAGCCCATACAGATGACCTCTTGAGCATTTAATCAACTCATTTTATCAGTCCCTTCAATGGATGGACTGACAACAGAGGTACTAAGACTTAGAGAATGAAGTTGTGCCCCTTTGTTCGCCGCTTGTTCTCTGTCAGACAACCAACAAAATACGTGAGGGATACTACCCCGGCCAGGCATAAGCAGCCTAGTCCAATAGAGTACCCGAGATGATATCGCGGTGCATCTGTGCTTGGAAAAGCAAAGGGGGCGATGATTCCCGCGATATTGCCAAACCCCACTTGCCAGGCTGTGCCGATCGACCTCTGCCGGTGCCCTTTCAAGTTCATGCAGAACCAGCATACGACGATAGGCAAGATGCCAATCACACCCATAGTATACAACACCAGACCTGCAAATTCAGCTTCACGGCGGGTGTGAATTGTGAAGAGAATGAGGTTACCACTAATGGCGACACAGAGACCGATAGCGATGAATACGGAGCGATTTTGGACCTTGTCAGATATAAAGGCCATTGCCATTCCGAAGACAATGGCGGCAGCCCAAGGGATCACAGAATGGAGCTGCGCTTCGATAGGTTTATAACCATAGCTAGCGATGATCGAGGGAATAAAGTATGCAAGTCCTTGTCAAGTCAATACTGAAAGCGAGGAAGGTATGAGGATACCACGACTGACCGTAAGCGGATACAGTAGGCCCAAAGTACATCAGAGCGCCAGGTATCATCTTCCAATCCGCAAAGGCCTCGAGAATGCCTTGCCATGTGATTTTTTCCTCGACTCTGGAGCTACCCTCCTCTGCTGCCAACCTCCCTACCACGGAATTGCGCTCGTCATCATCTAACCAATTGGCGTGCTCAGGGAAATCGGCGACGAGGAAAAATGCGCCACCGGAGAGAAGGCATGTAAGGATGCCCTCAATTATGAAGATCCAACGCCAGGCATGGTAGCCCCGAATGCCCTCCAATTTACCAATAGCACTTGCCAGGAGGCCTCCAAAGGCACCAGCGAAACTTGCAGCGCTGAAAAAAAAGGAGAAGCGCCTTTGAGCTTCTGAAGATTTGTACCACATACTAATTAGGTAGAAGCCTGTATACATCAGTTAAGGCGCCAACCAGAGAGGATGGTATACGACCTACACCCCGGGAATATACCCGCCTCAGCGATGCCAAGGAGAAGACGGACTGTCACTAAGCCACCAAAATTTTTGACTTTTGCAATTAGCAGTGGCTGAATAGCGGACTGGTATGTGGCATACCAAATCCTTGCACAATCGCCAGAACTCCACATAGGAACATTGAGACGGATACTGAAAATAGAATACTTGAGTCAATATAAAACTTTGCACGACCGGATCCTACTTGAAGACTCACGAAAAACATGCGGTCTCATTTTCTTCATCAGAATATTCGCCGGAATTTCAAAGACACAGTAAGTGACAAAAAAGACACTCAAGGCCGTGTTCAACTGCGTCCCTTGTAAGTGCAAGTCGGTTGGAAGTCCGTATAATATCGCATTTCCAATGTTCACCCTTGACAAGTCAGCATGCAGATTTCGCGAACGCGGCCCCAGCTTTTTTGCGATTTTGCTCACCGATCTAGGAAAGCTAATATATAGATGACTGTGATAACCGGTAGGACTCGAAGATCAATTTTCCTCAACAGTTTCCATTCATTGCCACCCCGGATGATGATGGTGCCTGTAGACATGGCATTCTCGGTTTTGCTAGTAGAGCGAGGGTGCCCCGACTCCATAGAGTCGGACCTGCGGAGTACATCTGTAATTACTATAAGATTCTAAATCACAAAAGCAGCTCAGCAAAATCATACCCATATTCATGTCTTAATCGATACAAAAAGACGAGAGGTCTGCAAAGCTGCGTCAGTATGACGGGTGTTGGAGCGAGAGCGGGTGTGAAAAGAGAACAATTTCATGCAGCAACACTGTTCATTGCACCATGCGCTTCAGAGGTGTCGCCCCTTATTTTTCGAGTCAGAATCCACTGTGCCCGATCCAGAAAAAGGCGCGTCCATCAGGATTTGTAGACGTCATTGAGCAGTCCACCCAATGAGAGCACGGTTAGAGAATCCAACCGAGTATGTGCACAGGCTGTACGGAGTTTCAAAGCAACCTAGCTGCGGCTGCCAGCATTGGTATTGGTCGCCAATTCCGGCAGTGATCGTGTATTATTACATACTTCCCCCATGCTAGTGACTAGATAGATTACGAGAGATGCTAGCGGGCCAGCTGGCCACACGCACGCAACTCTATCCCCGGCTCCCCGATGTAACCATCCTACACACCCAGCTCCGCCAGTTGATTAGCCAATGGAAACCTAAGAGGACGCGAAATCTACTGGGCAGCTCGTACGAACAGCAAGCTCTTGCCAGGCAATGAAACTGCGCAGATAGAGAAAGTCGGGTCACAAGAGCATTTCCTGCTGTACCGGGCTACTACGTCCTCATCCCGAGCGATGAATGGACACTCTACCACTGCACTATCAGACATAGCACCATCCAAGTATAATATTTCCGACGAATCTATCTCGAAAGCGAACGATGAATGCATTAACCTGCTGGGCGCAGAGGCTATCATTTCAAGCTTGGACGGACGCCGTGCTCATTCGATAACACAATGGTCTCCTGCTGCGCCGGCCCAAATACCCGCTATTGTTGTCTTTCCCACCAGCACCGCTGAAGTCAGTGCAATCATGAAGATTTGTTCTCAACGGCGAATACCGGTGACAGCATACTGTGGCGGGACAAGTATGCCTGGTGCACTTGCAGCTACACGTGGGGGAATTTGCATTGACTTCAACCGAATGAACAAGATCTTGGCAGTCCATCAGGAGGATATGGATGTAGTCGTCCAACCTGCTGTAGGTTGGGAAGATCTGAATGTTCGCCTAGGAGAACACAATCTGTTCTTCCCTCCGGATCCAGCTCCTGGTGCAAAGATCGGCGGAATGGTAAATTTTTGGTAATCCTGGCAACATATAAAGCGGAGGTGTTAACAGCGAGGGCAGATTGCTATGAACTGCTCTGGTACGAATGCGTATCGGTACGGAACTATGAGAGCATGGGTCATCTCTATGACTGTGGTCCTTGCGGATGGTACAATTGTCAAAACTCGGCGTCGCCCGCGCAAGTCGTCGGCTGGGTACGACCTTACTAACTTAATCGTTGGATCTGAGGGTACAATTGGTCTCGTTACTGAAGCCGTGCTCAAGGTCACTTCGACCCCAAAGAACCTCCATGTTGTTATTGCGGCTTTTCCAAACACTCATTTCGCGGTGAATACCGCGGTGAGCCTCATTCACTCCGGCTTGCCAATAGACGCATTGGAGCTACTTGACAGTCATAGCATGTGGGCAATCAACCAGTCTGGTCTATCTGTCAGACACTGGAGAGAAAGCCCGACCCTGTTTCTCAAAATCTCAGGATTGCAGTTGGCAGTGCAGGGCCAATTGGAAATTACAAGAGAAACAGCGGAGAAGAACAAATGCGAAGATTTCGAGGTGTCTGCCAGAAAAGACGAGATCGAAATTTCCTGGGGCACCAGAAAGAAGGTGGGGCGAAGCCTAATGGCAATGAAAAAGGACCCGACAGACCTCTTCCTGAACGCCGACACTGCTGTACCTATATCCAGTCTGGCAGACATGATAGAGGAGACGCATCAGGTCATCTCAGATGCAGGGCTTGCAGGCTCGACGTTGGGCCACGTGGGTGATGGTTAGTCTGTCAATCTCATTCTTGTCATAATCCCGCGTTCACCAGAATAGTGGTGATTTTTGATGAATATTTTTATTGCTGACTTTGCTGTAGGTAACTACCATACTGTTATCGTCTGCCCTGAAAACCAGAGAGAGAAGGGTGAAAAGATCATCAAGTGGGTCCAGAGAAGGGCTGTACAACTTGATGGCACTGTCACTGGTGAACACGGCATTGGTCTCAAACTTCGAGATGGCTTGGCTCAAGAAGTCGGAGACGAGGCCATCAACATGATGAGAAAAGTGAGCGAAAAGCTCTCACGCAACAGCTTGACTTTGCTGACTGATGCTCAACAGATAAAGCTCGCCTTAGATCCCCTGCGCATTCTCAACCCTGACAAGGTGATACGCATGGAAGAAGGATACTAGATTAGATCGGAGTGGTCTCAAATTTGATTGGATTACCTGTGTGCCCACGGTACAGCCTTTGGCTTTCATAATGGACCGAAGACTCAGAAATGTAACCCCCGCGTTGGGTGAGAGTAAAGCAGCCACTCACTCTAGGCCCGGTAGGGGGTGAGGTCGGGGCAGACTTTTGTCTTTGCTCGCCATCCCAAAATTTGTTTAGGGATCGCTGTCGGAACGCGTAGCTTTTATAGCCCCTACAATACCAAGGGAGTCGGCGGGCGACTATTCCTATCGCGCCCCCACTGTAGCAGAATCACTTGCTAACGCAACCTTTACCCGTGGTGCAAACACAACCTAACGACCTCTCTTGTAGAGTGTCGAGCAATCCCCTCGCCTTAATTACAGCATTAACAGATTGAGGGTTCCACTAACATTGGCATCATCACCAAAAATTAACACGGACTTCCCAGCCTTGCTGCTCTGGACAAGGACTATACTCCGCGTCGCTGTTCGTACAGAGGTATCATAGAGCTGGGGTAGATATCGAGAACTGAGAAACTCTATCGAGTCTGTGTGCGATTTCGGGGGGGGAGTTGATATGTACCTGGTGAGAGGGTACCGAAGGCGGACTGCTGTGATTAGCACAGTCTACCATTCGTCCAGACGCAACTCACAAATAATACCTTTGCCCATTAGAATGAGCCTGCATGACTATCTTTGCCTGCACCTCTTCTTCTTCCGTCAACTTGGCCATGTGTTCGAGGAAAATCCTGGAGTCAGGGCTTACACGAAAGCTGGCGCCTAACTACTGATGTACTACTGCGGTAATACAGTGTCAAGGAAACAACGTGTTGTCCATATCTGGCCCTTTCCGATTGCATTTGAAAGCAACTTTACTAGCAAGGCAGTCAACTGGCATCTCTCAGGATTGAGTACGCAATGTCTGTGGGCCATATGGCTAACATCAGCTTTCTAATTGCGCGAATTATCCCATTCTCCTTCGCCCAACCTCATACAGCACATATCGCTGAAGCATAGACGCCAAACCTCCGCAGCTCATAGCCTCATCAGTGTCTGCACTGACGCACATTACCTTTCACTGTCAATCGATTGAAGTCACAACAGTTGAAATTTGAACGGGCTCAGCCATATCGCCGGCACTGAATCGAAGGCGTCTACACATTCGCAAAGCCAAATCAGCCCAAAGAGCAGCATGATTGATCGCGTCCCGCAAAAGGTGTTCGATATCATCACGAACCATATTCGCAATGATGGTCGCTCGCATAGACACTCATATTACATGTTTCTGCAACCCAAAGAGCCTCTCACGTGCATAAGCTCGATCAAGGCTTTACGACATTGCAATAAGCAATGCTCCATTATGAGCGCTCCTCAGCTTTACAAAGAGATCATCTTGCATTTCACCAAGGATAGTCATCTTAAAATGGAAGCCATTGCTTAACACAGTACCTACAAATACTATGTCCATGGCCTACATATCGTGCCGAAAGCAATCTCAGGTCCTCGTCTCAATTGTAATGAATTTGCAGACTGGCTTCGGGGAGATGGATCATTGGATCGATCACCGAGAGGCCAAGTGTGGTACTTCAATCGATATCATCCGTCGCCTCGCTTGGTCATATCCAACTCTATTGAATCAAGCACCGAGGTACTCAAGTCCCACTTCAACCAATACTTGACTCAATACACGAAGCTTGAACAGCCTTTTGGGAGCGCAGGGCAATCTCTAGAAAATGCAGTCGTCCAATTCTCCCGATTGAAGCGCATCGAGCCAGGATCTTTATGGCATTGGAACCGTAAGAGGGTGGAGTGTGCACCTAGAGACAAAGGAATCATTTTGGAAGAGTGCACGGAGTCATCGTGTCAAATAAAGCCTGATAGTGATCAAGCAACAATGGTGCTAAAAGCGATAGCACGCGGAGCTTCCCTTTCTGGAGCTAAGATCGGCGTCGGTCATCTTTTCGAGGACATTGACATATCGGTTATGATTAGTCTAGTATTGGAAGACAGAGAAGGTCTCCTGCAGCTCCTGGCTCATGTCAAATCTTTCAATCGCCCTCTCGAGGATACCGATCCTGAGGCGCTTACGGATATGATTCTCACTGGATGGTTGAAAACTTACGTGAAAGCAATGACTAATATCGAGACCTTAAAATTTCAATATTCAGCTTTGTGGTGGAGTCACATGGCAGCACCTGACGACATTGATCTTGCAAGACGTGCGTGTCGATCTAGGCGATACAGCAGACATACTTCAGCGCCACAGGAATACCCTCCAAAAGTTGAACCTATATGATTTGGAGGCCTCTGCAAGTAATTGGTACAACGTGTTTGCGGATTTGCACAACTCACTTTCAAAATCTTCGGTTTGATCTCATACAGCCAATTCGCTCAAACGCTCATGAATGCCTCCGTACCAAGGACCGGGTCAATACTCCCACAAACGCCAACGCTAATGAGACAGCACTTCAAACATGTACTCTTCCACTCCTGTCTTCCCAGCCATAGTGTCATTCCCCAGATATGGAGCTATTTTCTTTTAGATATCCATACTCCAGCGATGCGCATGTCCGTGTCCCACATTCTCCTTCCTCCCGCCCCGAATATCCCATCTACTCTCCGGAAACCAACTCTTCACTTCAGGCAATTTGAGATCCGCATCTTCCTGTTGGCTCACAGGCGGCAGTTTGACCTGCACAGCTGCATCTGGTAGCGGCCACGATGCAGTCTTGACAGTATTGAGCTGGCTAGCTGGTGTGACGATTTTTTGCAATACGCGCAGGGAGGAGGTACTATTGGATGACAAGACGAAAGGCCGCAGGTGCGGCGGCCTGTCTTTCTGCTTCTGCGGCATAGAAGCCGAAGAAATTGTAGAGAGAGGCGGTCGCGGTGGTGGAGGCGAAGGGAGTGGCGGTTCTGCGAACCTCGGAGGAAAAAGGTTCGTATCTCTGTCGTGCGGCTGCCCTAGTGGTACTGCTGATGTGTTGCTCTGGAGTGAAGGTCCGCGGCTTATTGCTGCAGAGGGTGGTGGAGATAATGGTTGTTCTCCGCGCTTGAGCTTCGATTCCACAAGCCGTTGGCTGACTTGACGGCCGAGGCTCATGTCGGGTGCCCTCCCCATGCTGCATTTACTGGCGTTGGTACCGCCACTGCCGCTTCGGCTTCTATTTGGCGGAGTGTTCCCCCTCACCTTGCCGGCCATCAGTTCCGCTTTGGGCGGAGGTTGTAGCATCCATTGCGTTTCCGTCTTGTCTCTCGGCTGCGTGCTCACGACTGGCGGGTGGAGATCATTGATCGCTGGATTCCTGGCGTAGTACTGATACTTGTTGCCGCTGCCTGTTCTCGAGACAGGCGTCATGCCAATTGACTTCGTATCCTGCTCTTCCAATCCCCACAACACCTCATCCTCGCGCTGATACCGCCGCTTATTCCACCCTTCATCACTGTTCCGTGCCTGTTCTGTTCCTTCGCTCTCAACAACCGTATCGGCGCTGCTAACGCCTGTGTCCGTGCTACTGCCCATACCACCCGTATGTAGCCTCCTTTCTCTCTCTTTCATGGGGTTCTTTTCCGGCCTCGCCTTCCCATCTCTCACAGCTTTCCTCTCTGGCGGTCCAGGGCCTATAGCGATCTCCTCCCTCCAATATGGATTTGTGGAGAACGGTGAAGGGTGCTCGTATTGCCCGTTCTCCGCATCATGTAGAGCTTTCTCTGCTTTGGCGCGTTTGTATTCTTTTCGGCGTTGACGCCTGTAGGCAAGCTTCGAGCAGGGCGCGCAGGAGACGTAATAGAATATTGCGGACTGGAAACCCCGCCAGAACCAGGACATTGTGAGGAACATCTTGAAGGTGCTAGGAGGTCGGTTAGGGCAAGTCGAGAGAGGGAAATGGCGCGATGCTAGATTCAGCGACGCAGTGTAGAAGTCGACTGTGGCCTGTCGCGTTCGTGTGTAGTAGTGGAGATCCTATGGCTATAGTTCCGAATTCGCAGGATCGTAAGAATGAGATTACGTAGGGATCAGGTTCAATTGCGCTGGCCGAAGCCGTCGGCTCAATTGAGTATCATGGCAGTCCCTGGCGACATGATGACTCTCCAAGTTTTTGTGAACGCCTCGTGTATATTCTATTTCAGTGTTCGAGCACACTGAGCACTATTGGCATCGACGATCGGTAGCGGAATATGCTATGAAAGCGGAAGCCGTGGGGGCGGTGGCTAGTAATGGGTTTATGCTGTACCAGTCGAGCTATTCAATGATCGTGACAGTATCTCAATCGGTCAGTACAGCGCAGCGTCTGAGCGCTGGCTGTCCTGAGGAGTCGTTGTGAAAGGGAGAGGATTGGGACGGAGAATGGTCCTGTGTTCTTTCTGCGTGGGGGTTCAGAGTGGATGACGATATTCGATCCGTAGGCAAATGTGGGGCCGGAGTTCAATGCACAGACCTCTTTGATTTGTTCACTCACCTCAAATTCGAGAGATACGGTACACAGCTACTTTTTTAGCAATATCTATGGTGCAGAGAAATGTATAGGGGCTTGACCTAGATTCTGGCGAGCCGATATGAAACAAGGGATCTGGGCGATGCGCTTCAAGAGGTAATCGTTGCAACGGACAAGGATTCTGTTGGTAACTACTGGATGGGGAATTCTACAATAAGCCAAAGACCATGAAAGAGGCTACTGAATGGTTGGCTGGCTGCAAGGTACCCTTTTGGAAAGATTGTGGGGATGGCAAATGCGCACGAGTACTCAAGTGGTCACAGGGCAAGCAAAGTTTTACTTGAAGAGCAACAATGTTTCTACATCAATCGATCTATCGAGTGAAGTGAGCCCTTGAGGAAGCAAAACTATTTCTCCATGATGGGTATTAAGATGATTTCCCCTCGCTGAGCTGCAGCGTATTATTATCACGCTTTTCCCAATCTCCTCAAAAAATGCCAATCAGACTTTGTGCCAAAATAATCACATATGTAGCAAGCGATGCGCAGTTCGCTGTTCGTTCTTTCTTCCTTCTATCCTGTTGACGACAGGCTCAGGGTATTGAGGCCGCGGAAGAGGTCCCAACGCTGACCAAACGCTTACAAGAAAACAGCGAAGAGAGCACCAGCGATGCCGAGACCGATATAAGGCTGGAGCATACCAGCACTAGAGGTGCCAGTTGTTCCAGAGCCGGATGAAGTTTTGGATCCAGAGCTAGCTCCGCCAGCGCCTCCGTTGGAACTAGAGCTCGAGCCAGAAGTTGGGGAACCAGTAGTTACAGTGGCGTTCTTGCCTCCAGAGCCCGAGCCGGAGCCTGAGGAGCCAGTGCCGATGGGACCTGGTACACCGACGAGAGTGCCGCTGCCAGCAGCGCCGCCAGCTGGTATCGTAGCAGCAGCTTCTTGGGATGTCGCGGCAGTTGGCTGGGTTGTGACGGGAACCGGTTGGGTGGTGACTGGGACAGGCTGAGCGGTTACGACACCAAGGGAATTGGTTGCGGTGAAGGTGTTCTAATGAAAGTAGGTGTCAGCAAGGGAGATAACAAAGCCATGGCATAGGACGATGCTGATGAGGGCATTAACGACATCAACACACGTCGAGATGACGTTGTAATGGGGGCAGACGGAGCCAAAGAGCATGTGTTGTGGATGTGAGAGGCTCCGAACGGAGATTGAGACGTACGTTTTGTGCGAGGGCAGCAACTGCAAAGACAGGCACGGCGAGGATGGTTGATGAACGCATTCTGAAGGACTGCTGGTGGTATTAAACGATTGTGGTGGTCGGAATGCGTCGAGAGGATTTAGGAAAGGCCGTTCTTTTGTAAGAAGAAGATTGAACGAGTGTGATGGTGCCTATAAGGAGTGGTCAAGGAGAGGTGTCAAGAAAACTACAGCAATGCGCCCAGCCTCGAACTAAATAAAGGGAAATAACAGCTGTCCCTGATCGGCATCCGCCAAGACACTAAAACACGGGGCCGTGCAGCCATCACTTCTATTTTTGCTACGTATACGAATTAAACACGAAAATAGAGGGTTTTCAGTTGTTCGAGTGTTCCCCACGTCCAAGGCAGCGAAAGTGGCATAGCCTGTCCTCAACGTCGAGCCCATCCCAAAATGTCATGCTAATATCTTACGCTCGCTCCCGTCCAGTGGGTCATTGAAACACAGAGGACGAGGCAAGGCTGCCGGATCCGTGTTTCGAAACGACGCATCCTGCAAATGTGGCAAGACACTCCTTACACGTGATACTGCTGTTGCTGGGCTGTGGCCTGATTCGTAAGTGTTGCAAGGCTGTGAGTAAGCATGTGACATCGAGTTCCTTTCGAGGAGGCATTATCTTGTTACTTGCATCGATTCGAGCTTGGGCTCAAAAATAGAAAGGACGTACCAACTCAAGCACAAGGCTGGCGCACTGTTAATTTGATTCTAGAATTACTTCAAAAGTAGCAGAATCAACGCTCATCAGCTTCACGAAAAGACACTTTGGTTTCGCAAGCTCCTCAATTCTAGGCTGTGTTCTCACTTGAGAAAAGTCGTATCGGGTACCATCTATCAATGTGGATTTGGATGCCGCTGTTGTCCATTTCTGCATATCTATTCCCTGTTCTACCATGATCCTCTCACTTATTCATGAATTCGTCGGAGCCCAAATTTCCCAGCCTCAAGGACGACCTTCAATTACTCCATCCTGCACCTCGTCTGTCGTCGCACCCTCACTAGCCTCTTTCTCGTGATCACTGCCCTTCTGCACAACATGCTTATCATACCTCCCATGTCCCTTGCTGATATCCGCATCTGTCACATCGTGGAGGCGCTTTGAAGCGACTTGTGAGGGCAGGGCGTCCCCAGTTCCCGTCACAATATCGGATGTAGGGGCGTGGTCTTTGGTTGTTTGTTGGATGCGATGTCAGCGGGTAGACTTGAGGGGTGATAGTACAGATGCGACATACTCTGCTAATATCTTGAGCGTTGTCTGCTGCACCAGCTAAGTCTGAAGCGCCGAGATTGTTCGGGTCGTTGGTTGGGTCAGTAATCTGATCTGGACGTGGAACAGAGGGAATGGTGCTTTGGGTGCCTGCGTTAGTGGGAATTTTGGTTCCTTCGACGGCCATGTCCGAGAGGTCGCCCCCTTGTGGGTTGGGATCCGAAGACATGTTTGCTTTGTTGCGCTGTATATGATGGGCTTAGGCTGTTCAGGTGGTGCCTCGAAGTTGGAAGAGGATGAGAAAACACAAGTCAAGGGCTCCCGTGATCAGCTCAGTGTTTTCGTCATGGATGGATGTAGCGTAACGGGCGTTTCAAAACCTAGATCCAACCTAGTTCGGCGCAATGATCAATACAGCTCACAGGGGATGTTGAAGCTACGGGGAGAATTGCATCCTTTCGCAAGGGGAACAGGCAAGCAGCCATGTGATCAAATACACAGAGATAGCAGTACGAAGTAACACATTGTGGGTTCTTGATATCCCAGCAGGCGCTGCAGGCCTAGTTGAGGCACACCATGGACACGAGTTCGACATGTCTCTTGTGGGGCCGCATTCTGACAGATAGAATCACTGCGAGTATAACGTTAACACAGAGCAACACATGAACAGGCTCAGCAAAACCAAGTCCACGCTCAAGCGTTTCCCTGCGAAATGGCACAATGCAGAGATCTGAAGTGTTCTATAACCTTACCACACATAATGGCCTACGCGCAGTTGTCAGTGGCCTCAGGGTTTATGCTTCAGCTCTCTACTAATACATGACCTTGTAGCGGCAGCCATAGGGATCTGCTCGCTGTTGAATGTTGGCGTAACTCCCAGACATACATTTTGTATATCCGAGGCATCTGCTGCTTCTGTCGCTACCAACATTCTTGCCAAATTCAGGAAGGAACGACTGGCAAGATGGCACCTACGATAAAGATTCGTGGAGTTGGAGTCATAGAGACCAGATCGTTCAGATGAAAAGCGCCCCCAAAATCAACGCTATGGGAGCGGGTACGATTACGCTAGCCTGGCCTGATCTGCAACTTCGTCCTGCCATTGGGACGCGAAAGTGCCCTTTTGGCAGCCTGGCAGCCTCAACATATAAATCAACAGCATGTTCGATTTCTCCCTCAAAGGTCCAATAGCTCGCCATGGCGGATAGTTCGCTAAGCCCGAGTTCCGGCGGCAGCCAAGGTCCCACTCTAGGGTCAAGTGGCCTGCGTCACAGATCTCAGCAGCAGCTGAGCTGCACCCTCTGCAGACAGCGGAAGATCAAGTGTGACAAGATACACCCGTGTTCACCATGTCAGAAATCGAACCTCCGTTGCGCTTTTCCCGAGCGTCTTAGACACCCAAAGAAGAGGCGAGTCGAAACAAAAGCAACCAACGAGGAGCTCCTGCGCCGTCTGGGAAGAATGGAGGAGCTTATTGAGAAGATGAAAGAGGAAGGAAAGGATAGGAATGGCCTGGAGATCGAAGGGCAGAGCTCAGCGAGTCCAGACACAATGCAAACCATGCTTGAGCCATCTGGACCAGTCCAAGCTCCAGACATCAACGGCACAGATGTCAATCGATTCATTGGCAGTGCATATTGGAGACGTTTGGCGAACGAGGTGTGTCTCTACTATTGATTAAGCATCTGCTAGCTCTTGGATTTACTGACGTACTGGTAATTCCAGGTCGATGGACTTCGCCAGACAATGGACGATGTCTCCGATGGAGGAGACGTCTCGCCAACTTCTACACCATCCACTGGATATACATCCCATACCTCTATTCTCTTTGGGGCTAGTCCTTTGCCATCCAGAGAACTGCGTCTACTACATCCTTCTTCAGATCATATGTTCTTGCTTTGTGATATCTATGCCAGGCAGTTCGAGCCAATGTTCAAGCTAATGCATGTGCCGACTCTTCGAAAGCTGGTGACGAACGCTGCCGCCAACATCCACGATATACCCTCGGGCAATTACGTCGAACCAGTGCTGTTTGCAATGTATTATGCTGCGATTACGGCACTCACACCCGAAGAATGCTTGCAGTATTTTCAGGATGGAAGAGAATTACTACTAGCTAGATACAGGATGGGCGCTGAAACAGCGCTTGTCAATGCCGATTTGTTGAACACTACTGAGCTTGGCACTGTTCAAGCACTTGTTATATTCATTGTAAGTAGATTCCCATCCACATCCATGCTTCGAGGGCCACGGTCACGCTGCGGCTTGAGAATCTTGGGAACAGTCAATACCGCCTTATTCCTAACCTGTGAACGCTCATATGTGATGACAGGTGGTCGTTCGTGCGAACGATGATTCACAATTTTCCTGGACTCTAGTCAGCGTTGCCGTCCGCCTAGGCCACGCAATTGGCTTGCATCGAGAGAATTCCAAATCTGGACTGTCGCCATTCACGACTGAACTACGCCGGCGGCTCTGGTGGCAGCTGATCGCCCTCGACCTGCGGGCCTGCGAAGAACGAGGCTCTGATCCAGTCATCCTGCCTGGCTCTTTCAATACTAAAAAGTGTTTGAATATTAACGACGATGACATAGGCCCGGAGAACACTGTTCTACCAGTGGCGAGGCTCGGGTTCACAGAGATGACCAAGTCGCGTGTTTCGCATATAGTATGGGCCGATGCCCTACGTATAGCCTATGAAAAGCCTGCACAAGAAGGGGAGGAGACATTAGCACCCAAACTTTCTTTCCTCGACCGAGAGGCCACCATCGACCATCTCGAGAAAGAACTCGAGAGCCAAGTACTCATACGTTGCGACACATCAGACCCACTTGCCTGGACCACTCTCGTCATATCTCGCTTGATCATGGCGAGGGTTCGATTAGCCCTTTACCATCCTCCACTTCACGACCACCGCTCTGCGTCTCATAATCACGTGCCCGGGGACACCGTCCTCAAGGTCGCCATTGAAAACATTGAGTGTAGTCACCTCCTTGATACGGCGCCTGCTGCTGCTCCATGGCGATGGTTCTTCAAGACCCACGTTCAGTGGCACTGCCTGGCAGCGACGCTTGCTGAGTTGTGCGTTCAGACCAAAGGGCCACTTGTGGAGAGAGCCTGGAAAATCGTAGACATCGTTTTCGACGACTGGGCTGCGCGTATCGCGGATTCCAAACATGGGATGCTCTGGCGTCCAATCAAGAAGCTCATGAACAAGGCTCAGGCTAAGAGGAATGAGACCTTATCCATGAAACTCAGCGCAGTGCCACAACAGCAACAACCTCTGCCACAATTTAGGTTGTCCCCCTTAAATCATTCAGACATGATTGATCCGATGCAGACATGGACTGCAACTTTTCCTTCACCAGAGACAAACCAAGCATTTGAGCTAAATCAATCGGTTGGATTTGACCAGGGACCTCCATTGGATGATTTGGCCTCATTGAATGTTGACGAAACGATGGACACGATCAATTGGGCAGAATGGGATGAATTTATGCAGGACTTCGAGATGCAAGACCAGTCAGGATCCATGAATACGAATGGGCTACCGCCCGATGACGGTATGCTTGGCTCTTGGTGGTGAAGACAAGGCCCAAAGAAACTACCTTAGCGGAAGGCTATGAGGGCTTAGAATGGTACTTGTACCGTAGAAGATAGAAGTACTGCTGTAGGACCGTGAAGGTTAGGTGCTCGGTATTATTACGATTACTAATCCTCTTACGTAATAGTATTAGTACGTGATTTATTATTAGCGTACTATAAAGAAACGTTATACTTGGATTAATAGGAAGAGCTTAGTACGATAGAAATAAGGATATAATAAAGTATCGTAGGAGCACTATTATGAATACTAAGCCTACTACTCGGGTATATAAATAACGGAGATATATCAACGCTTTCGAAAATCTAGGGCCAGAATCATTCGATTCAGCCGATTTTCTGGTGGGGGTGGTCATTTCGACGGTTACGACCGATAAATAGAGTAGGTACGTACCTACCTATATACCTATATACCTAATTATAACTGACGAATATAAGGCTGTTTTAAAACTGGACCGTGTTTCATAAATTTCAGCTGACTAAGCAGAATTCCTGAGACATTCAGAGAATCGTTACGCTTAAATACCGCTTACGTATAGCTTACAGGACCATCTAAAGGCAGCAAGATAAGATTAGACGTATCACCTATTTGTACGGTAGCAGTACGGTACTATTACTGTTATCAGGTCCCATGCCTAGCCACTAATGTACCTCAACTCAATTATCGATATCTCTCAACTCCAGACGAATTAAGGCAGATGTGCCATACTATCTAGGCTGACGCCCAACTATGTGCATGCGTATTGGCTTTATCTCTCCGCTTCAATCCCACTGTCAAGGACTTCTGGACGTCTAGAACATGCCGAGACGTTTGCCCATCCACCCCAGTGATGGCAAGAAATGCCAGATTAAACCTCTGACCATTTGCTTCGGTGCTTTCCACTCGAACTTCACGTCCTTACTCGTCGGCACGACACTCACACCCTGCCACTGGTAATCATCCGACTGCGCGACCTCGATCATCCCGGCAGCCAAGTCAAGATAGCTTACAAACCCGCTACCCGATTCCTTTAAACTCAGGACATGGCCTTTCTGCTCATCCTCCACCAGGCCTCCAGGTTGTATGAATGTGACGTTCAGCCAGGATTTATGCAGACGCAAATAGTTCATTGCAAGCCTCAGATCGGCATAGGCATTCGAGAAGGCAGTCGTGATTATCCACTGCGCGATCTTTGGCTCGTGGGCTAACATTTGCGGATTCAGCGAGCAAGAGCTTAGGAAGATGATCTTTGGAACCTTCTCCCCGCCCTTCACCGGTCCGTTCTTGCACAATGCTGCGACAATGGCATGAGCTGAGTCTTGAATCATGTGTGTGCCAGGAGTGTTCTCGTTCTCTCCGATGGTAGAAAATACAGCATCGACGTTGGACAGGCATGATGCAATCAGATCAATGTTGGTGAGAGCTCCTTCGAAGATACGAACGGATTTGTTGTCTTCCAGGCCTGGGGACTGCGAGAGGAGCTTGGGCTTCGAACGCACATAGGCATTGACTGTGTTGCTTGGGTCTTTGAGGAGGAGGGTTAGGATTGAGCCGCCTGTCTTGCCTGTGGTGCCTAGGATGGCGTATGTAGGCATTTTGAGGAAGATGAGCCGGGTTGATTGAATCGTACAAATACCAGTTTAGAAGTACTCAAATAGTCGATGATACAGAAGCGTAGATCAGAAGGACATTGTGTATTTAAATTTAAGAAATTCATGATGTCAATTTATATGTTGTAGACCCAATATCAACACTCGTCATGATGCTCGCTTGCCGAGACTTCTACCGAGTTTCCGCCACGAAATGACGCGACACGAGTACGGTATTTAACCCCACATCGACGATTACTCAGTCGAGTCAGTTTCGGTTGACCTGTTGTAGTAAGAATACCAACAAAACCACAACACCATTGTACCAGCGCCATTAGGAATCGAACCCAATATGATATGTATTGAAACCCAGCAAACGGTAGTATTCGGACAACCTCACCAAGCTGAGATGGCTTGGGACCTGTCCCAATGGCCCTCTCATCAGCATGGGGCGTATTCGCCGAAGTAGGCGGATACTGGCAAAATGTATGTCAACGACTTCTGACCCCTCTCCCAAAATAACACCACGCATCTATAATTGACGCTATCGCCTGTATCTGCAGAAAGCCTACACATGGTGGAACCGCAAACCCCCCCTCGCCACCCTCCTCACCACCCTCTCCACCGCCCAATCCTACGAAGAATGGGAAACGACCGCCTTCGCCCTTGATGAGCTCCTCCACACCGATCTCTGGCGCCAAAATGCGTCGTCAAAGTACTACGACTACCGACTCATGAACGAGCGGCGTCTCGCCATCATAAACGCTAGGGAAGAAGACGATATTTTGGGATTGGTGAATCTTTTGCGGAGTGGGCTTGTGAGGAATCTCGGGAATATTACGACGCCGAAATTGTTTAACAGGGCCTATGCGGGGACGAAGCTGTTGATCGAGGAGTATATTACCCAGGTTGCCTTGGCGGTGGAGTATGTGACGGGGTTGCCTACGAGTCAGGGATACGCGGAGAGTGGGTGGACGAGTCAGGCGAAGTTGGATCTTCTCCATGACACGAGGCAGGCGTTTGGGCGCTCTACGCTGGTGCTACAAGGGGGGGCTATGTTCGGTCTCTGCCATTTAGGGGTGGTGAAGGCGCTGCATTTGAGAGGATTGCTGCCGCGGATTATCGCGGGCACGGCGACGGGGGCGCTGATTGCCGCGTTGGTGGGGATTCATACTGAAGACGAGCTGCTGGATTTCCTCAACGGCGATGGGATCGATCTGACAGCCTTCGCCCGAAACAACGGCGAAATCGCAGAAGAGATCGAAGATGAGAAGCGAGGCCTCATCCACACCAACCAAACCGGCAAAGTGCAAACCTCCCTCCGCCGCCTCCGCCGCCTTGTCCGCGAAGGCCACTTCCTAGACGTCAACATCCTCGAAGAATGTGTCCGCGCCAACGTTGGCGACCTAACCTTCGAAGAAGCCTACGCGCACACAAAACGCGTCCTCAACATCACAGTCGCAACCTCCGGCCGCGGCGGCGTACCGAACTTACTCAATTACATCACCGCCCCAAATGTGCTGATCTGGTCCGCTGCTCTGGCATCCAATGCGTCGACGACGGCGGACTATACGCCGCATCCGCTGCTGTGTAAAGATGAGACGGGCGCTATTGTGCCGTGGCTGCATTTGACGAGCCCGGCGAATCAGATCCAACTTTATAATTGGAGAGCTAAAAATTACACTACTAATGAGCGGGACTCACCCCTCTCGCGTATCGCGGAGCTCTTCAACGTCAATCATTTTGTTGTTAGCCAGGCGAGACCGTATATTGCGCCTTTCCTTCGGAGCGATTTCCAACATCCAGATAATCCGAGGCAGGCTCGTCGGACAGGGGTAGTGGTGCCGCTGCTCAGGCTCATTACGCTGGAAGTCCATCACCGGCTCTCGCAACTCGACTCTCTCGGCCTCCTGCCTACACCCATCCGCAGGCTACTAATCGACGAAACGGTCCCCGGCGCCAGCCTAACCCTTGTCCCTGACCTCGCTCCATCCGACTTCCTAAAGCTATTGGAAACGCCTACGAAAGAGAGCTTAGATTACTGGATCCTGCACGGCGAGCGCAGCGTCTGGCCAGCTATCAGCGCGCTAAAAGTCCGCTGTGCGGTGGAGGTGGAGTTGGATCGCTGCTATCAGCTTGTTAGGCGGAGGAAGCCGATGGATGTGGGGAGTCCGGTTAGGATAAGGAGTGCGAATAGTAGCGTTAGTGGGGCAACTGGTAACAACGGATATGGAATGGGGGGTGGGAGGAGGAGGGATAGGGCCAGTAGTGTTTCTTTGGGGTGACATGGTCCGGAGCCTAGAAGGGATTTTTGCATGCTGTGTGTGATGTTCACCAGAATCATGATACCCAAACCTATGATTATTCTTCTTCGACGAAATCCTCGTGAAACAATTACTTTTGCCTACCGCTTTATGTCTATTCGCTCGTTCCAATGCACAAAGCTCTTGCATCATGAGTCTTTTCTGAGCCTGGCTAGAAGCACCGGATCCACCAAGCCACGTCTCTGTAAAGCAAAAGCTGGCACCTGCGTTCCATACTTCGAAGCGATAGCGCCTCAAAGGAAAGCTTTGTGAGGCAAAATCTACCTATGAATGAGCAGCCAGCGCAGTCATAGCTCCCTTCCGAAAAATCACATCGCGTCAAGTGTACGATCATTTTGAAGGAATTGGGAGTTGTAGTGCACGTGAATACAAACGCCAGCAGCATGGGACGAAGCGAAAAGCGGCTGTTGAGAGCGGAACTTGGTAAATCTAATGTGCGCTGATATATGATGAGATAGCTAGGCTAGTTAGCCAAAAGGAAGGGGTAGTTTTTGAAAGAAAGCTGTATGATAATGGAGGAGGTTGCGGGATGATTGGGGGTTTCGAGGGGAGGGGGGGAGGTAGGTTGGGGGTTTGAGAGCCATGCAAGAAATATCTGGCAAGAAATCTTATCTAGCCATTACAGCCATGTATCATAGCAGTCGTAAGGCTTCAATGCAACACTCGAGCGTTCATCTCCGCGACCAACCAACATCCATCAAACATCCCTCTCGACCCAACTCCTAATCATCCCCTCCAGCGTCGCCTCATACTCCCTCAACACCACCTTGCCCCCCTCCTCTACCGTATTCCCCTGCACAAACACCTTCCTCGGCATCTTCCTCTTCAACACCTGTCCCCTCATCTTCTGCGCCCAAAAATCCCCCTCCACCCTCGTCAAATCCTCATAGAATTTCTTTCCCGCTTCGAGATCAGCCGTGCATTTATAAACATGCAATCTCTGCAGCACAGACTCAACAGCCGGCCGGCCAACCGTGAGGATTTTCGAGCGGTCGAGTTTGATCGTCAGATCACTCAAATCGTCCTCTGAGTAATCGAGGACGCAGAAACCATCACCGGCTTCGATGAAGGTTTTTAGGATGCCGAAACGTGCTTGCATGTGGATCTGGCCCCATTTTTTGCTTTTGGGATCCCATAATTCCATGGCAAGGATGCCTGCGCGTGCCATGGAGAGGTAGGATGTATACAGCACGTCTCCAGCTTTGGAATCCATGTCGACCGTATCGCCGAAGCCGAAGATTTTGAGGATGCTGAAGTCGCAGCTGAGAGCCATAGCGACGCATTCGGCGCGGCATTCTTCATAGGAGGAGGCTGTGGGACCGAAGACACTGGCCCAGGTTTGGTCGGGCTTGTAATTGGTCGTGACGGGTTTGCCGGTGATGGGACTGGTGGGTGGGGATTTGTGATCGAAGTTGTAAATGCCAGGGGAGGTCTCTTGCAGGAGCTTTCCGGTGCCGTGGCCGAGGAGTTCGTGGATTCCGACTTGCACTTCGAATGCTGCGTCGCGATTTTCTTGGTAGACTTCTAGGTCTTCGGGGCGTAGGAAGGGAATGGGTTCGTTGGGGGCTTTGGCGCCGAGGACGTTGCCGAGTGAGACGTTTTTGAAGCCGACTTCTTGACGCACGTCATCGTCTATGGAATTTGGATGTCAGCATCATTATTCCATGAGGAAGACTGTGTCATATTTTATGTCTTGGGAGCAGAATATTCTTGGAAGGTGTCTCAAGACTCTCGGAATTGGTATGCAAAGTGACAAAAGAGCTCCGAAAGAATTACATACAGTTGGGTATATTGATTCCAGCAGGATTCCAGAGCTGGCGAAGGACAGGACTTCGAGCGATGTGAAGTCTGGTGGAGTGAAGGTGTCCTTTTCGAAATCGGACGACCAAGGGAGTTTTGGAATCATTGCTGGCGCGGCATCCACGAGTTTTTTGAAAGCTTGAGTCCGCTCTTTGTTGACCATGGCTGCGAAGCCTTCCCATTCGCCTCGGATGCCAGCTGGATCGCGGTAGGTCTCGATGAAGCCGATATTACACTCGACTTCTGGGCCGATATCCTTGACCCAGAGTTTTTGACTCTCTTTGAAAGCCTTAAGAGAGCCAGTGCCAAAGGAGTGGGCGTATTCGTCCATCATCTTCTTTTGGGTGGGGTTGGCGGCGTGTTGGCCGGCTTTCTTGATTTCTAGAGCGATCTTGGCCATTTCTTCTTGATGGTCGCCGAAGACTAGTGATACTTTTTTGCCGTTGAAGGGGCCTTCAAGATCCCATGCTGTTGCTTCGCCCGTGTCACTTCCACTTGGAGGTGGCTTGGAGAGAGCAGATGCAATCAATACCTCGTAGTTACCTTCCTGAGTCTTGCGGATTCGCGTGTTCTCTGGTAGGAGCTTCTTCTTACCCAAAAAATCGCCGACTTGCTCGATCTCTTGCTGTGTGATATCAGGCGAGTCAGGATAGTAGGACGACATATGTCCTTGATCTGGGAAACCGAAGTGCATCAGAGCAGGTTGGCCTTCGTTGGCGTAGATCGCTGACTTGCAACCATCAAGCAGCTTCACGGCATCGTCGGAGGTCCTTGAAGCTAGAGCCTGCAAAGTCTGAGGCGAGCATCTAGGAATGAATTTGACATCGCCGAAGCCCTTGTAGTTGCCTAGATTTCCAAGAAATTGGGTGGCGTATTGAAGGAAATACTGCAGCTCATCATTGGAGACATCAGCTTTCTTAGCTAGATGAGCCCAGTCACCATCACAGTGTTTGTATAACGTAGTGATGAGATCGTAGACAGACTCGGACTCTGGAGAACATTGACGCAATATGATGCGAGAACCCAGGAATGCTGCTCTACTCCGGGTCAGTACCATTGTTCCACACAACTGTCATTTCTTCAGGACAACTAGTATCTACAAAGATACAATTGATAAAAGCGTAGCTAGTTTTCTTCTGTCAAACAAAATGTAGTCGAGACCAACATCTGGCAAGAGCTTGAGCAAATTCCGCTGCACATGTGGTTGCAATCGAAAGAAAGCCAGAGGCATAGAGGGGCAAATTTCGAATTCTACTGACCGTGAGATATGATGGGCATAGAGCTTTTCCTCGTCTGTCAGGGCTTCGAAATGAGGCTTGATGGCAAGTGGCACTACAGAAGGCGGGGAGTCCGCTAGGTATTGAGAGACGTCCATCTTGATGAGACGATGCAACGTGGCTTTACAACAGCTCAATGCTTGTGTGTGATTATTAGGTCGTTTGTTCTATCCCAATTAGAACTTTGATGGGCTAAAGGTTTCTCGTGATGGCCGCTACAGTAAAGGACTGGCACGGCCCCCAAGCCCAAGCCCAAGAAGATATTGAGTTGATGTAATGACTTGCAAGGCAAGCTTCTTCTCTAGGGGTATATCCAAGTAGATTTGCTAGGCTATGAACTTAGTCCGATGATGTCTTGTATATTGTTAAGCTCCAGGTAGGCTATCAAAAAAACATGGCAGTCTTATCGGACATAGAGCGCTGAAATCGCCGAGCAGACGTGCAGGGGAGTTGATAGTCTTGGTCCATAAACACCCGGCCTGAGTCATTATAGGGTAGCTAAGATTTCTAAAGCATGCTTGAAGCCCAAGTATGTGCCACACTGGACTCCACTCGCAGCCACCAAGTGTCAATTATTCAGCCTGGCTGCGCCAGTTCGCTTGCTCAGGATGCTAGAAAATTGGCAGCCTTCCTCCTCTCCCCATTGGAATCTTCACTTAGCCACGAACTGTTTCTCTTTCTGGCCCCTTCAACCTCAGCAGCCGCTGTGATCTGCTTCCCCCGTTCAAAAGCGAGCCATACTCAAGACAAAAATCGATAGTTACGTATTCTGCTCTTATATCACGGTTGCCAATGGAAGCTTGGAAGTAGTCTCAGCCGAAGTCGGATCTACCCCTGGACCATTGGAGCCAATCACCAGGACGTAGGATGCAATCCCAGTGTTTGATCGTTGAAATTGGCCTGAGTCGAGCGAGCTATAAGGATTCGAAGCTTGTAACATCATCGAATTTAAGTATTAGCTCGATGCAAATAGTCTTATCGAATACGCAGACCACCATTGAAATACACAAAGCCTTGGCGAAGGGGTGTCACAATGGAGTCGAAAACAGCCGTATCAAATAATGGCTTCCAGAGCATGATCAGAATATCCTCTTTGAACATACTTTAGAGGATCTTGTACTAGGAAGCAGATGACACATGAGACGGGGAAGCTGGGCAAGGAGAGAGAAAAGCTGGTGCAGAAGGAAGGGGACGAGAAGGGGGACAATTGGGAGGACGTCAACGAGTGGAGGACGAGATCTCGGCAAATTTCACCTAGGTTTTCACCACATGGGAGCCCGCAGCAAACCATGTCCCTCCAATGCTTATCCCGGCCTTGAGTAAGTGACCCAGAATGTCCATCTAATCGGACTCAATCGAATACAACTGCCAAGTTTGGCAATATCTTTCCTTCTAAGAACGACGGCAGATCTGTTCTAGCTCAGCATCGGGGCAAAGGCAAGAGCAACAACGACGTCGAGGCCGATGACAAACGCGAGTAAGAAGAACTTCGACTGCTTCGAGGTTCACACATCCAGAACAGCTCGATTGTATTCCTGGCTGGGTTCCAGTTTTAGAATTATAAAAGTTGGGGGGATCCCCAAATTCTCGAGTTTTCGGTTGAGAAGCAGATTCCGGGCACGTTTCTATGCCTTGTCTCCTGGCAAGGTGTAAACTTCACCGAACCATGATAATAGAGAGCCCGGAAATACGATGGTATATCTCAGTGAGTAGAAGACGCCAATTTTCGGACTGAGTTGCGGCTGCCTTGCACAGATCTTCTGGTAATCCAGATCTTGTAACCACTTTCGTTTCAAAAGAGCTTATACGACAGACGAGCTGTCAAGCCAAGTGGCAGTTGCAAAGGCTACGGAGCCCCCGTATCACAATATATACGTGTAGAAGGAGCGAAGACTTGACCTGCTAAACAATGGGTTTGAATTATAATTTCATACTCGATGACTCCACAACCCGCCGGAAAGACTTACTTAGTACTAAAGTTGGCTGTACTTGGTCTGTGCTAGCACTCAAGATTGCCTCCTATCTTGACATTCAACATCTAAGCCGGATGAACTGTCTCAAGCAGAGGGATGATATAGTGTGTGACTCACATCCTGCAGCTTGTGAAAACAGCACTTAGATACGATCTTGAGTGGTCTGAAACTCCTCTGTAAGATATACTGAAGACAAATCCGTAGCATATAGGAGTAATGGAACACTTGCAGGGAACATTCAAAGAAATAATAAAAATGGTGCTCAATTGCTTCTGCATCATGGGTTTAAGAACTGTAGATATGAGCAGCATCTTCATTATAACGACTAATGCTTGAGCATAATGGGCCACCCTTTCTACTTCATGTCATCGATATGTTGCAAGAGGATCACTCCGTATTCCCAGAGGCTCGTCAAAAATCGCTTCTGTGTGCATGACTTTTGCTCGAATCTGTTACATCGTAACACCCTAGAGCCTGCTTACCAAGGTCTTGTCCTTATTCCAATTCCGTTTTTAAAACATCCAGTAGCAGCTTCATAACCGGCAGTGGTATGCTAGGACTCCTCAATCCTGTTTTATTCTAGGTCTGTCTCCCATCAGTCATGAATGTTCCTCCCACGACACTCTATATCAATGATGTACCCGAGTCCAAGCCATATATAGCGACTTCAATCAAACTCCCTGGCCCCAAGCAATTTGCTAGTTTACCTGGACACACAGTAGCCTGAAGTCCCGGAACACGCACTACAAGTACACACAAGGACCAGGCCATGTATGAAAACAGGTAGCAGTCTTAAGTACCAACGCGGTCGACTCAACTATTGTATCGGGCTTGAAGCCCATAACAGAACACCTCTCTGCTCTGGAATCCTCGCAACAGCCATTTGTTGTAACACCTAGTCAGACATGGTGTCAGAAAAAGTGGCAAGTCTGGATACCCCTACAGCCAACTGTACACGTAACGCTCTCAACGAAAGCGGCAAATAGAGCATCTTACCTTAGTCCCCGAGGGATTATGGAGGTGATCATAATCTATCTTGAGCGCTGAGAGCTTATTCTTTTCCCTCTCACGTTCATGTCCTTCGAATTCCAGGCTCTGTAGCCCTCGCACTGGCCGCTTTTTTTCATAGGATGCCTAGCAGTCACAAGTCAGACTCGGCTGTAAGAGCATCGAACGAAACTATTTTCATTGCATCGAATCTATGGTACATCATCCATTTGCTTTTCCAGTGCCATTTCGCAAGATGCCCTAGCCATATGATCACACTTTTTGTATGATTGACGCATGACGATTCTCTTATCCTGTCACATGGCTCGCATGGCAAACATAGGAAAAATCCGACTGCCGAAGATGGTTTCGAATGGATAACATCGCTCTGTGCGATGCTAATGGCCGTGTCCCCAGTGGCCCGCTCAATATACCTTCTTCTTCTCGTCGACGCTGAAGGAGCCGGGGCCCAGGTTGACTAGTAGGAGGAGACCGCCCCTGTGTAATAAATTAGAGTCAGATCGGGGTAGATGTAAGGATGGGTAGACGTACACAATGGAGAGGATCTGGAAGAAGTCGTATTTGGCGAAATCCTTGTGGGGGTGGTGCTCGTGTAGCTAGTAGTCCACCTGTCAGCTTGCTTCTCCCCGTATAACGATCTTGAAGGAAAGCGTACCGTCCAGAAGTTGTTTACCACCAGGTTGAACACACTCAATATTACCACCAGCAAAATTGCACTGAACTTCGCCTTAAATCCCACCACAACCATCACACAAGCCACCAGCCCAAAAAGGCTAACAATAATCCTTGCAAACCCCCAGTCCCCACTCCAAATGAATCCCACAAACAGCAGTATCAGCAATATCCTCCCTGCCAGCTGAATGAACTTCTTCCTATCCTTCTCCGCGGGCATAGGCAGGCCTGCGGGCGCGAACTTCCGACGTACCCAGCTGTCGCTGAGAACCATGAGGAGACCGCCCATAACGCTGAGGTTACGGAGGAAGAAGTTGAGGTCGAAGATTAGGCCGTAGCCGAGGGCTTGAGTGATGACTACGCCGATGAGGCCGAACACGGCGTATTCGGTGTATTTGCGGATTATGACGAGGGTGGAGCAGGAGATCATGGCTAGGACGTTGACGAGGAGGAAGAGGTGGGTCAGGCCCCAGGGAACTGGGACTTGTTAGCGTTGCTGGCCAGAGGAGGAGATCGGGGAGAAATGGGGGTGAGCGTACTGTGTCGGTAGTCGTGAAGGTAGAGGAGCTGGTCGCCCCATTGGGTCATGATTCGTATCGCGTCTTCGATGAAGGTACAGACGATGAGAAAGCGACCGGCTGCTGGTATGTACCTAGGTGGGATAAGCGCAATGAGCTCAACTGTTCCCTTCCCAAACAATAGCACAATGGTTCCAATGAGTGTGATGAGCTCGACTATTCCCCTCACGAGGAATAGCAGAACGGTTTCACAAGTATCCACGACCTCCTCCACCAAAGCCATGACCATCTCCGTCACGTTCACCTCCTCAGGAGTGTTCCTCGCTAAGTCTGCCATTGTATTCCGATGTGTAGCATGCAGTTGCAACGTTTTTGGTAGGTGAAGCAGGGTTGGTGTGTAGAAAATGAGGAACCCTTTGCAATTGCTTCGAAGAAAAGAAAGAGCTCGCTCGACTCACGGTTTAACAGGATCCGCCGCCGTATCCAACCACTCCTCAATTCTGTTCGTATGCTCCCTCAACTGCTCAAGGGGACTCGGATCATTCGTCGCATCAGCTCTCCCGGGGCCCCCAAACCGGCTATCTTGTCCTCCCAGGTTATACCCGGCTGTGCCCCTTATCTGGGTCATTGTCGCTTTTCATGCAAAGGTTGGGAAGGTTCAGCATGCACAGCTCACAGATAGCTATGTTGAGTGATTGTTTGGGAGGGAGGTGATGTAGCAAAGGGCGTATTTATGTAGAAGTATTGTAGAAATGACAGCAAGTCGGTTCTTAAGACCGGAGCGGAGGAACGAGGTGCCGGTAGCGTGCCAAGGTCTACCTTAGACCTTACCTCTTCCAGAGGGACTACATTGAAAATGCTTCCATCTCAAGCTAATACTACCGCTCATACAAATTTAGGGGTCGTGTATTGCAGCGCTCCAGCCTTCAATGTTCTTGCATTGAATCTAATGTATAGTTATGAAGGTGTTGACCCAGTCACGTCATGACGAGCAGGGTAAACGACACCATACAACATGATATAATCGAGGCAATACACAATGCATATGATCCTCTACACCATTGCAATGTGTAGTGAATGGAGCTACTGATGGGAGTTTTTGGTGCTCGTAATGTAGATGCAGAACTGATGCTAAAGTCGAGGGTATTCACCATGCATATGATCCTCCACGCCCATCGCACTGTGTAGTAGTAAGCCGTAGAACGAGTAGTACATGCCGACGATGCTGATGCTAGAAGGAGTAGAGGCATTGGATAATGTGACACATAAGGGTGTCCACCATGCATGTGCTCCACCACGCCGTCGCAATGTTGCACAACAAAAAGCCGTGTAATGATAGAAGGATATCCTCAACGCTACCAAGGATAAGGAAGATCAACGTGACTAGGAAACCAAACGGCATCGGCATCGATTGTGGTGTATTCGTTGGGAAAGACGCCAGACAGTCGACAAGCAATCTCCATTATGCTCTTTCATAGGAACGAGATTGGGTCTGCATTCAGTAAGTTTGTCTTCAGGACGGAGATTGTCGACATCTGGATAGCAAGTTAGTGACGTTGTACACATCATAATGAGGAGGTCATACTGACCTCTCTTGGCCAACCACTTATTATTGACTGGGTACCGACAAAAGCGCTAGAACATATAATCCCTATAGTCGAGTTGCTCGTACTCGTTGTCCGGTCTGAATGGAACGATCGAGGGTAATTAAACTAGCCTTTTTGCGCTTCCTTAACAACCCCGTTGAGGAATTTCAAGCCAAAGTCGACCGAAAATTGGCAATCCATTGATAGCAAAAGGACCATAGCCCTAGTGGTGAAAGATCAACAACTGACTGTCTGCTAATGTCGTCCCAGAAGCCTAATCCCTTAATGGCCCTTTTCGTCCCCCCTAGTACCCCTTACTATATTTGGACTGAGGAGCACCGTTGGGAGGGGGGGTCTTCGGCTTGTCGTTGGGAAAGGCGGCGGCCATGGCCTCGTCGATTTCTGAGGCCCAATCCTCCTCAGTGAAGGGCATGGCATACTTGTTGTTTGCCGCGGTTTCTGTTTTAGAATTTGGTTTGCTCGTAGTAGGACGTGTAATACCAGAAGCTTTTCCATCCCCGTTGTTCAGCTCCATTGCACCGGATATTTTCTTGCCCTTGCCACCCTTAGTAACAGTACTCCAAGCGTTATCGCTGCCGAGCTCTGAGATCCTCCTCATTTGCTCCTCTTCAGAGGGCCATTCTCGCTCCCATGCCGTCCCCTCAACAGATTTGGAATCTTGACTCACTTCGGCTCTCGCTTCTTCGAGCGTATCGAGTAATGAAGCAGCGTCGAAATGTCGTATTTCAGGAGGACTGATCGCGGATGACTTGGACCATGGGCTTGGCTTAGACGACTGCGGCTTCTTCGTGGAACCTACGCCGTTCATGGCGGGCCTGCCTTCAGCCTCCCTCACGACGCGCTTCTGCTTCTCAAATGCGGCGCGCCGCTCCTGCTCCGCTTCTTCGCGCAAAGCTTTCTTCTTTTCGTTCTTCTGACGATGCTGCCTCTGCTTCTTTGTTTCTGGCATTGCGGCGACTTTCTGCGGTTTTGGCTGTCGAGAAGGTTGTGAGTTGGAAGGCTCGGTGAGGCGGAGAACGGAAGGACCCCGTTTTGGAGCTTCAAGCATGTCCGATACGTCGGCGCCAGACGGCGCCGTGGTCTCACTTGCGCCGAACTCTGGAGACACAGGCAAAGAGAGGTCATCATCCGCGTCTGCGCCTGTAGTTGATGATGCAGTGGACAGGTCTTGGGCGCCGACGGCTCCGCTGAGCTTGGTAGCAGTGCCATTGGTTGCTTGCGGTGATAGCTCCTCATTGCGCTTTCCCTGCTTTCTAGTCCTCACAGTCTCGTTCGTGCTCGTTGGCTTCTTCAGCGATGTTCCTGTCTTCAACCCTGATAATTGCTTCGCAAACTCAGCATTGCTCATTCCCTCATCTTCTTCTCTCTCTCCATTGGACCCCACGTCCCGGTTCTTGTCCGTTTCCACCGCTGAGCTCTGAGCAAGCTTGCTGGACCGTTGCTGTTGCTTTCCTTCCTTGCACTTCTTCACTCGTTCGGAAGGACTCGTCTGCATTGAAGCTGAAGATGCCTCTGCTACATCGGTCGTAGCTTGATCAGACTGGTCAGAAGCTTTTCCTTTGGCCTTACCCTTCTTCTTCCGCACGTCTTTGGGCTCAGTCTTTGCTTCTGACCCGCGTCTTTGGCTCTGTTCTAGAGCAGCGGCTTGGATCCGGCCCTTGCCTTTTTTTCCTTTGCCAGACAGGCTGTAGTAGTATGCTGCTCCAGCTGCGGCCAGGCCTACCACGGTCCAGCCAATTGCAGTATCAGCCGTGTTAACCATGGTTTTATACTTGTGTCAGAGGATTGAATTCGTGATTTGGTATGGTGGTATTGTGTCCTGATTGGTATGTCGAATGGATATATGGTTATGGGGCGATATGTCGTTAGGTTGATCACGCTTTCGATGGCGAGACCGAGTGGACTCAGCTACCAGACCCGAAGTGTTTCTAATCCGATGTCAGAATAGAGAGGGTGAAGATGAAGTATGAGTGTTGGAGATATTCGAATAGGAGGAGTTGTTGTGAAAAGTCTTGCATAAACCACTCGAGCTTGATGCAAGGGGCACGTTCCAAGGCTCGACAGCTAGTAGAAGCTTGTCAACGAGCGCGGACACCCAAAGCTAGCTTGAGGTCGATGCAAAGACACAATAGCTTCGCGTTGAGGCTGTTGTTGTGGTCAGAATTTCGAAGGCAAGGGAATACCCAAGCTCGAGTCGAGGTAGGGGTGGCCACGGTTCAGGCCGTTAGCTCTGATAGGTCAATACCACCGAGCTGGCCCTCAGGGTATCTGTGGAGTGTCTGTATGGAGTAATGACTGAAGCTGTTGACTAGATCTATGGGTAGTATAGATCGAAGGAACGACTTGCAGCTGTACAGACCAGTAAGGACAGATGTGTTTAATACAGGAACTAATCAGGTTCCTTGGTGTTCTTGCGGGGAAAACTGGTGGTATAATGCCAAGCCGGGACAGATGATGCGAATACGACAACCACGCTAGTTCTAACAGCCTTCTGTCCAAACAGTCACACAGCTAGCCTTACAATCGTAGTATTAAGCACCCTGCAAGACTTCTCACAGTCCGGATACAAATTACAGCTGAAGCCCAGGAAAGGAAAGGGACTACGAAATATGGCTTGTACTTGTATATATTGGCTAGAAAATATGAGATAGCTATCTGTTTAATCTGCAGGAATACTCTATGAACAACTCTCTTCGACCTTGGGCAAGCTATGCTAGTGGAACGATTCTTCTTCTTTTGAGCTCTAACTCCCACCAAATCGCAGCAACTTCTGAGCTGCTTCGCAAGACAACGGGGAGCATCGACCAAGATTTTGAGGGCCAAATGAGCAGACCATTACATCTAGACTGCCCAAAGATCTGAAGCCAGACACAATTCATTTGTTCGGGCACATTCACGTTGAGAAGTCTTTACGCTTGGTCAGGCTGTAGCTGCTGTACTTTTCTTTCTTTTCTTCCCCTTCCTACCTGCCTTCTCCTCTCCTCTCGTCTTTACAGAGCATAGGGGTTCATTGAGCGAATGGTCAAGCATGGCGGGCTCTTAGTCAAATCCGTCTTCAGGATCACTGGGACCCGCGTCATCTCAGTAACATCTTGGATGTACTCCCCACCTTCTTCCCTAAGCTTGAAGAAACTCAGGTATTTCTCCTTGTTGCTCAACTTGGCTTCGGGAGTTTCACCAACATTTGTGGCGAGCTTCGGGTCGGATTGAGTGCGGAGAGTTGTCTTATCAGCATCAGAACCGTTAGATGTAGGCGACGGTGGCATACTCTGAGTTGGCCTATCAGACGTTGGTAGACCCAGGGATACACCAGCAGTTAACTCAGTGAGCTCTGACATGTTGTCCTCGTCATCGAACAGCGCGTCGACGTCGTCTGTAGACATAGTTCCTGTGTCGGTCTGTCTACGCTGTAGCTCCTCGTTCTCTCTGGCGAGCAGCTTGTTGGGGTCTGCTTGACGGTGGGCGACGCTGCCATGGTGTCTCGAGCTAGCACTAGCTTGAGGACGCTCATCCTCGGGTACAAATGCAGAAGATGGAACGCCCTTCTCCCAGTAAAGCTCGAGTACACGCTCGTTCTTGCGAAACTCGGCCTTCTTCAACGGCAGCTGATCGCAGTGAACACGCTTTTCAAAACCGTATTCAGGGATGAGGACATCGAAGGCTGAGTCGTACACGCAGATGACGATTCCCTCGCTGATGAAATCGCTGCCAAGCTCTACACGCTTCTTGTCCATGATTCGGCAAGACTCAATGTGTACACTCTGTTCCTGGGCACTCTGCGCCGAGTCCTTTTTGGTGTTGCATGACTCCGCCGTCTTGACAAGGCTATCAACATCCTCAGTAAATTCGGTGTTTGACAAAGCAGCCTCCAGTTGTCGGTGCACAACGATATCCGCATATCGGCGCGATGGATTCGTGAAATGGGTGTACAGAGGTAAATTCAACGCGTAGTGGGGAACCTGATCTTGCCGTGTCTTTCCCAGTACACTGTACTTAGCTCGCTGCATAGCTTTGACGAGTAGCGTCTCCATCCCCTGGAAGGCGTTAGCAATAGAAGCTTGAATGGAAAGGAAGAGGGACAAACCTTGCGCAGCTCGGCATCTTTGACGTTGAACAGGCTGTTCTGCAGCGTACCGCTGCTGGAGGTATCGATTCCATACCCAGCTCGAGTCATTCTGTCGGCGAAAGTAGCCAGTCTTCTTGGGTTCGGTGGAGCTTGGCGGCGAAGGAAAGCTTTCTCCGGCAGAGCCGCTGCAATTCGCTGAGCAACGAACGTATTCGCCTTATGACCTAGCTCTTCAATGATCTCATGAGCTGGCGTCGAGTCGAAAATGTTATGTTCCACTGGCACATTCTCGTCGTCGAGCTGATGAAGCAGGCGTAGAGGAGGCACGTCTTCAGAGCGAGATCCATACCGCGCTTGGCGGAACTTTTGGGCGATTTTCTAGTAATTGTCAGCAAGCCCTTCTTCTTTGTTTCAGGAAGAGAGAACAAACCTTCAGCGTGTGGATGTCTTTTGCAGTCGCGCCTTGCAGCTCAACTTCTCCCTTACCACCTATGACAGCATCAACGTCATCATAAGTCAGCTTGCCCGAACTCTTAATCATGGCTTTGCCAATCCATGCGTCTTCTTCGATCATGCTCCCGGTCTCGAGGTTGACTTTGAACACCACGCTAACCGTGAAGCGCTCTTCTCCGGGGCTCAATGAGCAGATCTCAGAAGCAAGCTTCGGGGGCAGCATGTTGACCGCTCTATTCATCAGATAAACACCAGTTCCTCGCTTCTTTGCTTCGCGGTCGACCAGAGAGTTTGCTTTGATGAAATGGGCTGCATCAGCAACATGAATGCCCACCTCAACTACACCGTCAGGTAGCTCCTTGACATGGATTGCGTCGTCGAACTCCTGAGTCCCATTGGGATCAATGGTGAAAGTGGTCTCGTCACGAAAGTCGCGTCGTGATGCCAGTACTTCTTCAGACTCATTGCTAACGGACCATTCGTCGAAGCCAATGTTTTTCAAAACAGCGTCGGAAAAGCCATCGGGTCCAAAGTTATTGTCTCTGAGCAATGCATCTGTCTCAACTTTCAACTCGCCCATCTTGCCAAGCTCCTCTACTAGAGTACCGAATGGATGAAGTGAAGTAATCGGCCATCTCTTAATGCAAGCAACGAAAATACAATTTGCATAGTCCTGGTGTTTCTCGACGAAGTCGCGTGGAGCCTGCTCAGTTGGGATGGCAATGAGCGGCACACGCTTGTCGGTGGGCTTAAACCAGACAATCTTTGGCTTGTCTGGCTGTCGATCCTGCTGATGACGACCAGAACCACCATCGCGATGCAGCCGCTCGGCTTCTTGCTTTTCTTTTGTTGCTTGGCTACTGGGTCGTAGGAGCCCAAGAGTGCCTGAAAACATTTGTCCGGCCACACGCTCAATGACAGCAACAACGTGCCCAGCGTACAAAGGCTTCTGCTCATCATTCACTTCCTCCTCTTCCATCAGCAAGAGGCTCTGGCCCTCTACCTCGACATCATCGTTTTTCTTCTGTGTGGGGCGTTGTCTCAAGCTACCTCTTCTTCGCAAACCGCCCTCGTTGCCGCCAGTCTGCCCACTATCACCGTTGGCAGCCGAATCACTCCGCGGTCGTCCTTCAGGAACGCTGCTGCTGCCACTCCTAGCGTCCGAGATGTCCTTTCGCTTCTTCTTCTCCTCCTTTTCACGTTTTTGGCCCCACACCTCATCAACGTCTAGGAGCTCAATAGCGACATAGTCGCCCTCGAGCGCTCGATTCCTATCTTTACTACCACAAATAAAGATATCGGCGTCAAGGTCACTTGCAGTGACATATGCGTCGCTGCGGTTCTTCTTGTTCACTCGCAGTATACCAGCCACCAATCTCCCATCAGCTAATAAGGCTGGAATCTGCGCTTGAGGGAGGTAAGGCGTGAACAGAGTCTTGCGTGCTTGCTGCTGAGCAGATAGTTGAGATTGATTCTGCTGGTTTCCAGGTATGCTGAACTGTTGCCCAGCCATCTGAGCAGCCTGCATCTGTTGAAGCTGCTGCATCTGCAAAGGATTGAGCTGTTGGCCGGCAAATAACTGTGGCTGCTGAATCATCACTTGGCCTTGAGGTAGCTGAAGTAGCTGGGGTTGATTCGGGAATTGGAATTGCCCGATGGATCCAATCGATTGATTCATAGAGCCTCGGACTCTATGTCCAGGCTGGAACGCATTGGCATTTGAGTTCTGGTTCTGACCAAAGTTGCCCGTTGGCGGTTGCTGCTCCTGCATTGGGGGCTGATTGCCGCCAGACTGCCGCCAATTACTATCGAAGTTTCTCGATGATGTTCGACCGTGGCCGTTCTGGCTGCCGCGTCGTTGAAAGTCGGATTGCTGTCCCGCAGGATTGGCTCCTGCGTCATTTGTGGCCATCGGAGGAGGGAATTGGAAGCCACCCGCGCCGCGGCCTTGAGGTGCACCGCGACCGTTTCCCATCATCATACTTTGGCTCCTACCATGGCCAGCGCCACCCCTGTTGCCCGCACGGGCTGTCAGACCTGCCGAATTTGGTTGGGTTTGTTGGCCCTCAATGTTTTTTTCGTCAATGGTCGACGGACTAGCCGAACGATTTGCAGAGGTAGGAGAAGCCCCCGAAGCGCCAGGGATTGGGAATTGAAACCCCGAAGTTGTTCTCTTTTGTTGTGCCAATTCCGCAGCCTTTTTGGCCTCCGGTAAAGCCAGAGAGTGACGACGTTGATGACCTGGGCCACTGGAAGGCCCACTACCTCGTCCCCCACGCTGGGATCCACCGCCTTGGTGGCTAGCAGTTTGCTGATTGAAGTCGCCGAAACCTGAGCCAGACGCACCAGAAGAAGGCGCTGGAGGCGGACCCATGCCCATATTTGGTAGAGCGGACTGGTTGCGGCGGTGTGACGCGGGTTGTGTAGGAGCATTCATTGGAACACCCAAATGCCCTGACTGTTGCTGCTGCGGAAATTGGAATGCATTTGCATGGGGTGACATACCTGCCATGGTCACCTGGGGTTGAAGAACTTGCTGTCCAGGGTAGTTGACAGTAGGTAATTGTTGTTGTTGGGGGATCATTCCCATATTCACATATTGTTGATGCATCCCAGCTATCTGCTGTTGCTGTTGCTGGAGATGCTCGATCTGTTGCTGTAAAGCAAGTTGTTCCACTGAAGAGGATAAGTGTCAGCAGAGCTCTCAGGACATCAATATATGCATATGCGTACTGAGCAATGGAGTCATCTCCGAGGGACTACGCCTATGAGCGATGTGTAGTCTCCTGCCCGTAGGGCCGGGCACCCCGAGGTTCTGTTGCCCATCCATGTCTTGCTTCAAGGAACTTGGAGAAAAGGTCTTGGGTCTTCGAGTATATAGTCGACAAGTTCAACCTGCCAATTATTGTAGTTTGCGCCGGGCTAACAGTGTGCGTCTTGGATGACGAATCAACTGGGCTTGCCAGGCACACTCCGGGGTCTGCTGTGTTCGAACAGTAGAATCTGAAGAACCTCGAGTCCAAGGAAGGAGAGTATGCAGAAGTGGAGGCAAAGGACGGTTGATGCTGGGATAGCTGTGCAGGCTGGTTTGCTGTAGGGTGACGATCGCTTCTCCCCGCAAAAGACAGGTATGGCTGTAGACTGCGTACGCAGCGCAATAGTAGTTTTCCGATGACAAGGACAGTTGATAGGGATTGACGATTATCAAGGAAGGATGGACTGGTTATTTTGGAAGAGAGTGTAGTGGAGGAGGAAGGTGTGAGCGACAGTGGATGAAAAAGTCGAGAGAGGTGGTCCGGACTGAGTGTAGCCCTTTTCTCCCAAAGCGGAGAAAGAGCGACAACCAACTTAAGCATCACTATACCACTTGTCCACCAGGCAACTCATTTACCTACGTTAACACTTTACTTCGTTATCATTTCTTACAGGGAGTCTACTGGCTACTGTCATTGCTTTGTGTCCCGATGCCTACTGACCCCTGAGATAGGGGCTACTCTACAGAAACAGACAAATTCAGTGTATCCTGATAGCTCAACAGTCCCCAGTCCAAAGTTAAGGTATACTAGATCCGGGGCTATCTACCCGGAGTTCCAGTGAAGCTCAAGCTTTCAAACTCGACACTTTGCACCGCCAAGCTTGCGACGCGGGCTTACTAAGCAAAATTTCTTCTAAGTGAACATTGCCTCAGTCCCTCAGACGTGGTGTCATAGAAGAGGTCACCGCCTAACCGTCCACTCGTAGGGCTGAAGCCCGTAGACCCCGGAGAAGTGACCCTAGGACGAGTTACTTAGGCGAAAGACTACTCCCCGGAAGATTCCGGCTCGGTACCCGGAAGGCGGGCTCTGGGGTGCGCTTTTGGGTGTGTATAGGCTTCAGCCCTATGAGTGGACGGTTAGGGAGTATGGACGGTTAGGGGCTAACCTCTTCTACCAAGCCCCTTCGGGCTGGTTAACGCTTAGTAATAAAACGAGCGTTACTACGTCTGAGTTACCTTAGTCCCTCAGACCTACCGAGTTATCGCTAAGTCTCTTCGGGTTAGCTCCCGTTCACTAAACCCCTTCGGGCTAAAGATATTAACTTCGTAATTAAACGACGATAAGTCTAAATATAAAACCCTATATTTTTATTAAATTTATATTATTTTCGCGGGTTATTTATATAAATTTTTGCGTTAATTTTTTCTTTATTAATAATTAATTTTACGACGCGATCGTTATTTAATTATTTTAGAATAAGATTTAAATTAATTATATATTAATACTTTTATATATACTCCTTCGAATATAATTATCTATAATATTATTCATCGTATATATAACGAAATAAATATAGGTTATTTAAAAATCCTTAATTATAATTTAAATTTCAATTATTATTAGTTTTTATTCTTTATTATTAGTAGGTCCTCTTCGTTATAAAACCCTCTACGAAATATATTTAAAGTTAAAACTAATATTTATTATAATAATATTATATATAATAGGCGATTTCGCGTCTATATTTATTATAATAAAAATAGATAATTTATATAAAACTCTAAATCGAGAGTATATAGAAAGCGCCGCGATATATTATTTCGGAGTCGAATTTAAAAAGAATATAATACCTAAGGCCGCTAGCGTAGAGCTAGTAGTTTAGTAATAATAAAAAAAATATAAAGTAATTACGAGGTTTATTATTAAATAGTTTTTAAATCCTAGATTTAATAATAGAACTAATCTCTAAAGATTCTAATAAAATAGGGGAATATTAACTAGATATAAAATTATTAAGAGTTAGAACCCCGCGATACTAAGACTAGAACCTTGTATCGATAAATAATAATATTATAAAGGTAGCGGGGCGTAGGTATATATAATATATTAATATCTTTAACGGGGCGTAGGCGTATATAATATATTATTATTTTATAATTATTTTCTTTTTTAAGCCCTAGTTTTTAGGTATTTAAATATTTTAGTTAAAAAATATTTATTAAAAAATCTTTAAACCCCCTAAAGAAAATAAGAGAAAAGAATTATTTAATATAATAATATTATTATATAGTAATTTAAGTATAAAGTTATATACTTAATTTTTTAATACCTATAGTATTAATTACGGAATAATATTTAATTAATTTATTAAAGTTTATTAAAAAAATCTTTAAAACCCCCTAAGAGAAATAAAAGAAAAAAGTCTTCTAATTTATACTATCGGTCCTATAGCGCTAATATATAATACTAGTCGCGGAGCGATACGAAACTATTTCTTATAATATTATTATATAGTATTAGTAATGGAAGAGTAATATTATTAAACTACCTCTATTATATAGTAGTATTAATAATAAATATATAGTATATTTATAAAGCTATCCCTATAGCGTATCAAGGGACGGCATTAGTATTTAGAGGTTTATTAAATTAATAGTTAAGTTTATTAAATTATAACCTAGTTATAATATAAGAGTAGGCTAAAATAAAAAATAAAGGACGAAAGTTAGAGTAGGGCCAACTACTATCTAAATAAAAGCTAGTATACGGAGTATTTATTTATTTCCTATCCCGACTATATTAAAATAGAAATAAGGAAACTAGTTTAAATTTAAATTAAATTTAAAATAAATTAGGTTAAGTTAAAGTAGGTAAAACTATATTATAATAATAACCCCCTCTTTAAGGTCGAGCTCCTACGAGATAGATAAATAATTAATTTAATTAATTAAATTTTATAACCCTAAATCTTATTTAGGGTTACGAAATAGTTAAAATAAAAATATATCGGAGTATTCGAGTCATCGATAATAACGGGTAAAGGATAGGACGGGGAATAAACGATAGTATACGAATAAAACTAAATATTAATATTATTATTTATAGACGATAACGACGGGGCTAGGCTATAGGGTACTATTTATTTATATAATAATATAAAATATTAATCGAAGCCGATACGGAACGATAACCGCAAGGATAATAACGAATAAAGAATAATTTATAATATAAACGGGGGTTAATTTCTTAAAAATCGGATTAAAATAAAGATAATAAAAGGTCTTTATATTAATACTTTTAAATAATATATAATAATTCGTAGAGGCCGGCGGCGCTAGGATTCGAGATATAATATTTATTAATAAATTATTAATAACGGGTAAAATAATAAAAGGGTTTTTATATAACGACGTAACTTTTTTAATTAATATAATATTTTAATAAAGATAGACTATAACGGCGATTATATTTAGAATTTAAAATACCGTTAATATACTATTTACGTTAATTATCTTCGGTAATTATAAATTCTCGAATAGGCTAGATTTATCTAGGTAGAGGGTTATTAATTATTAATTATAATAGGCTAGCGTAGAAGACGGGGTAAATTTGTATTAAATATAGAAAATCTAACTAAATTATAAAAGGATTATCGAAAACTTTAGAGACTCGGAAGGGGCCGATATTATAATTATCGAGTTTAATTAAAAAGTATATAATATTTAGATTCTTAATATTTAGTTATATTTAGTCGTTTATTAAATAAATTAAATATAAGCGCCTTCGTTAGTTAACCGAGGATTTAAAAATAATTTAAACGATAAATATTTTATCGCGGAGGTAATTATTTGGGATTTCTATTTATATTATAAATTTATCGGTAGCGATTAAATAAATATATATTTAAACGGTAAAATCTTAAAATAAAAACTCGGTAAATTTAAAATCGATATATAAATATTAATTATAATTAATTAAGAAAGGCGAGGTTAGTATATTAGAAAAATTAATATTATTATTTAAAAACTCCGCTTTAGGGAGCTATTTCACCTAATTATCCTATATATAATTAATATATATATAGAGGTAGTATTTTATTATAGTATTAAGTTACTCGGTTTAATTATCCGTCTAAGGATAATACCCGGTAAATATACGTTAATTAATTTTAAAATACTTATATAAGGCCTCCTAGAACTCCGATATAAATTAAAATCCTCGATTTAAAATAAAGATATTTAGTAGTTTATAGAGTTTTTATATATTTTAATAAAGAGCGTCGTAGGCTTCGTTTACTTTTATCGACGTAATTAATACTAGGTACCGTATTTTAATTAAGTAGTTTATAAAAACTAGGATATACCGATAAATAATTCCTATAAAGGTATAAAATAATAGAGGATTTATATAATCTATTAAAATATCTTTCTAATATTATTATAAATGCGGTAATAAATATAATTATCTTTAAATATATTAACGGGAAGATTTAATTCTTCGGTATATATAATAATTCTTAACGAATTATTAGATAATAGTATAAACGTTAGGCTATTAATAGGCCCGATTAATTAATTCGTAATATTTAATATAATTTAAATAATTACCCGCGATATTATTATAAATTAACTAGATTAGACGAAGGTATAATTTATTAAAATTCGGAGAATATTTCTTTCCTCGGAAGTAGAGAACTTTATTTTTATCTTCGTATTTAGCGAGGGGAATTCCGCTATAATAATATATTTTAGAATATAGTATTTTTAGGACTCTAAAAGCGAATCGATCGGTTTAATTAATTATATCCTATAATTAATAAATCGGGGTATCGTATAAGTTTTTATTTAAATTAATAAATTAATTTTTATCGAGTTTAAACTCGTAAAATATAGGCGGGGTTTATAATTCTAGATTAATATCTATATCGAAGTCTATAGCGGTTATATAGATTAATACGAAATATAACTAAAAAAGTTAAATAAGAATCTTTTAATCTATTATTAATATAATTAAAATAACTAGGACTAAGATTAAAATCGTTATATTCAATAATATATTATAAATATAATCTTTAAGGATTTCTAGGGTTAGGTTTTTTCTTTTTAATATTATCTAATATTAATATTAATATTTAAAGTTTAATTTATCCCCCTTTTTAAGGAGGTCTCTTAACCGATATATTAATATATTAAATTTACTACTTTCTTTATTAGGCCGCATCGGCAAAGCGGGGAGACCGCATAGACGAAAAATGTAAAGGACATGAGCTCAGCGCGCATTTTGCGCATAAAGCGCATTTTTCGGTATTATTCTAATTTCTAACTCTACGAGTATTAGCTTAAACCTTAAACTTTATATATATAAGATATAGCGCTAGTTTAGCGCTGTATTTTATACGTACTAGTTTTTTAATACCTATAAAATACCGGCTTTACGGAGCCCGCACAAGAAGAGTCGAAGTGCTAAATACGCATTTTCCGCATAAATCTTATGTTCGTTGCACTTTTCCACCTGAGCGGTCTCCCGGTTTACCGATGCGGTAGGTAATTTTATAATTAAAACGGGATAAAAACTCGCTTTATCTCGCTTAATAATAAGATAATACCTTAGATAAAGTAAAATATTTAAGAGTTTTATAATCCGATATTACCTCGATAAAGAGAGTAGATCCTTTTAATTTAAAATACTATTCCTCGAATATATAAACGATTATTATAAACTCTTTATTATAGATTTTATAATTATACTCGGTAAGGTTATACTTCTTTAAAAAATAAATAATAAAACGAAGGATATTTTAATTATTATATTAGGATAGGACCCCCCTAGATACGTAATTAGATATATTTATTTCTATTATAATTTTACGGTTAGGGTCGAAATAAACTAGGATAATATCGAAGGTAAAAGTCTTCTTTAAGGTATTAAAAGTTATTTAATATTAAGTACTTTACTCGAAAATAATACCTTTCTTAATTTATAAATAATATAACGAGTTTACTAAACTTATAAATAAAATACCGATAAAAGTTAACGAATCTTAGGAAACTTTAAATATCTTTAATATTAATTAATTATAACTAATTTAGGATAATATCGATTTTCTTTAAATTTATTTTAATCTCTTTAATAGTAATAATTAATCCTAGGTATATAACTTTCTTAATATAGAAATTATATTTAATAATATTTATTTAGAGCCCCGCCTCGCGGAGTTTTCAAAGAATATATTTAATATAGATTTTATACTCTTCCTCGATATCGCTATAAATCAAAATATCGTCGAGGTATATAATATAAATCTTATTAAGAAATTTACGAAAAGTATTATTAATATAATACTAGAACGAGGTAAGGTTATTATATAATCTAAATAATATAATAATATATTCGAATAGGCCGAATCGGGTACGGAATATTATAAATTCTTTATCGCTCTCCCTAACGCGGAGGCGATTAAAAGTAGATATAATATTTAATTTAAAAAATACTTTAATACGATTTAATCGATTTAAAATTTCTAAGATTAAGGATAAAGGGTATTTATTCTTTATAATAATAATATTAAATCCTCGGTAATTAATATAAAAATATAGGCCTCCGTTAAGTTTCTTTACGAATAAGATAAAGAACGCGGTATAAAACTAATTAACTCGAATAAAACTTTTATTAAGGTTCTTATCTAAATAACGCCGGAGTTCTAAAATTTTATTATAATTTATATTATATAAACTAGATAACGGAGGTTATAACTCTTCTTTAAATTTAATAGTATAATTATATAACTAATATAGAGGTAAAAGTATTAGCGTCTTTTCTCGAAAAAACGTCTAAGAATTTATAATACCGCGTAGGTAGGATTATAATTAAATTAATATTCTTATTATCTCGGTAAATTTAAAACTCTTTTTAAATAACGATAACGGCGAAGTAAAGCTTTTTATTTATTTTAAATATAACTCGGTTCTAGGCTTAATCGTAAATATTTAATTTAAGATTTTAATTAAGGCGGGGCTTAAGTTTATAATATCTAAATTTTTAATAAAATTAAATATTTAAGGTCGAGATTTCTTTTAGGATACCTAAAAATCAATCGATTTCTATAAATAATAAATTAAATATAGTTTATTTATTAGGTATAACGAGCCGGGTAAATAATCGAGATCCTATTTTATATATATTAAAAGTAACTAAATACTAAATTCGTTATTCTTAATATTAAAATTTAAAACGAAGCGAGGCTAGGCTACGATATTTAATTTTAAATATCTTTTCTTATTTAATAGTAATAACGATATAGTTATATTCGTTATTATAACTAGTTCTTATAGGAATAAGTAATTAAAATTAAAGCGGGGACGACTTCTTTTAAATCTAAATTTATTATTAATAAACCTAGAATTAAGATAACTTCTTTTAAATTTTAGATTACTTTATATAAATATTAAATTAAATTAAAAACTAGGTTTATTTTTAGTAAATTTAAAACTAGGTTAACTTTTCTTAAATCGAGGTTTACTTTTTATAAACCTAGGATTAAATATATTATTAATAAATTTAAAATTAAAGTAATTTCTCTTAAATCGGAATTAGTTATTAAATAATAACGTTATCGTCTATAAATAATAACGGCTCTTTATATACTAGCGACTCTTTTTAAATAGAGATTTACCCTACGTAGGTATTAGATAAAATTAAAAATTAAGATTCTTAAATCTAAAAACTTTCTTAAAGTATTAAAAAAAAATTATTTTCTATAAAGACTTTTATAGGACTAAAGGTATAATTTCTTAAATAAAAATATAAAACGAAGGTTAAGGAATTATCTAAGAAATCGGTAGTAACTTTATAATAATAAAAGTATAATAAACCGATTACGACGGGGTATTAAGTTTAGTAATAAAAAAAACTATTCGTTCTTAATAATTATAAATATTTAAAATCGTTTCTACGATATAAATAATATATCCTATAACGGTAGGTACGTTATTAAAGGGTCGGATAATATAAAAATAATAAAGAAGACGAAGGGGCAGATATTAAATATATATAAAATTATAATTAATAAAAAAATAACCGGATATACTAGTATTAATTAAGGCTTTAATTTAAATTCGGGATTAATTATTCCGTAGTTAATAAGAAATAACTATATACTTATTACGAAAAATAAAATCGGTTTTAAAAAGTTATATAATAGATTTAAACGAAAGTTTAGTTAATAATAAAGGTAAATTAAATAATATAACCGATAAATAAAAAGGTATATATAGGGTTCTAAATACCTATAATTTTAATATATGATTTTATACCGGGATTATTCTTTTCCTACGTCTAGAATAACTCCTCCTATAACGCTCTCGTCGTCGTTAATAATAATTATAATACTAGATCGGAGGCTAGCTGATTTAATTAAGTAGACTTTTATATTATATTTAAATAATTTATAATAAAAGTAAAGCCTCTATTTCTCGTAGATAATTTTAATAACCGGGGTTTTTATTAATTTACTTTTAATAATAATTTAAATAGAATTAAGGTTTATTAATTCCTTAAATAAAAAGATTAAAACTATAATAACGGGGATAAAAGTACTCGTTATAATAAAGCGGGTCATAAAGATAAAAGTTAATAAAGATATAATAAACCTCTTTAAGATTTATCCTAATTTAATAGGAGTAGTACTCTAGCGAGGTAGACGGTACTTAATTTATTAAAATTCTTAATCGATTTCGGAGTATATACGGACGTATTTATCGAAGATATATAACCGTTAATTATTAATTTTCCTTTAAGAGATAAAGACTTATTAAGTAATATAATTAATATTTTATTTTATAGTATTAATTAAAGATTCGTTCTTTATTCGAGAATATTCCTTCTTTTAAATAACGAGGTTAAAATATTTATTAAAAGATATAAAGCCTTATTTAAATTCCTAGATATAATTCCGAGTATCTTTTTATTTAAATAAGTTATTATATACTTCCCGTAGTTTCTTTCATTAATTAATAAAACTAGTTAAGGTATAAAGACTCTCTTTTTAATAACGATTTATTAAATTAAAGACCGTTTTACCGATAATTAATTTAAACTTTATATAAATAATTTATCGCTATTAATAGGGTAACGATTATAATTAATATATATCTATTATATTAACGTTTACTCCTAAATATTTAATTTATTTTAGTCCCTTTTATATTTCGAGATATCTAAGAACTTTTCGGATTTAGGAGGCGTTCGAGATTATAAAAGAATAAATTAGATACTTAAAGGGGAAAACGAGCGCAGGTTTATAATAATAATATTATTAAGGATATTCTTATCGAATACTTACAGCGGGGGTTAAAATATAGTTTAAATTATAATAGGTACGACCTAGGTTATTATTTAAACGATAATATAAATTAAAGATTACGTATCTAGCGTAGGAGAAGGAGGAGGCGTAAATAAAAATAAAATAAAAAATAAAAAATAACTCTCGATCTAAATATATAAATAATCGAAGGTATTCAAGAAACTAGTAAAGTTATTCTAAACTTCGGCGAGGAATTATTATACGCGGTTTTCGGGGTTAAAGAGTTAATTCTTTATAATAATTATCCTAATATTAAAGAGTATTAATTAAATAATTAGTCTTTTATAATATTAAAGAACGGGATTAATATCTAGAGGTTTATTAAATTAATAGTTAAATTTGTTAAATTATAACTTATTTATAGTATAAGAGTAGGCTAAAATAAAAGATAAAGAACGAAAATTAGGGTAGAGCTAACTATTATCTAAATAAAATTTAATATATAGAGTATTTATTTATTTCCTATCCCGATTATATTAAAATAGAAATAGGGAAACTAGTTTAGATTTAAATTAAATCTAAAATAAATTAAACTAGGTTAAAATAAATAAGGCTATACTATAATATAACGCTAATATATAATAATAGTAATTAATTAAATAATATTTCTTTCGTCTCTATAGTATTATTATATATAATAATAACGGAGCGAAATAGTATATACTATCGTTTTTATAGTGTTTATAGTATTTATAGTAAATATAATATATTAATTTATTCCTATAATACTTATAGTATTAGTAACGGAATAACGGTAGTTATTTTTATTATATACTCCTATTATACTATAAAAATACTAGTAGTAAAGTACTATATATAAATAGTATAATCTTAATATTATACCGGGAGATTAGTAATAATATAATTACTATAATAATAATTATATTTATTAATAAAAGCGAGGTAACGGAGCGGAGGCGCGTATCGACGTATTATAATAATAAAGTACTTAGCGCGACGGTTTATTATTAAAATAAACTCGCTCGCCTATTTACTTTCTCTCTTCGTAATTTTTTTAGTTTTTTTTATATATTATTACTCTAGCTTTATAATAGCGTTCTAGTATTATAACTAATATATAAATAATACTCTCGTTATATATAACTTTTTTCTAACTTTATAAATAACTCCTATTTACTAATAGTATTAATTTATTTATATTAATTATTCTAGTTATAAATATACTAGTAAATATAACTAGTCCGCTATTAGCGCGACTACGTAATATTAATTATAATAGTAGTTTATTATACTTCGTAACTTCTTTACCGAGTCTATTTTTACTAGTTTAATAATAATTATATTCGAGGTATATCCCCTCTTTATATACTCTATTATATTAATTACTACGGAATCGATTATTATATAGTAATAAGTTATGACCGTAAACTCTAAAATAGTATATATTAATAATAATAAATCTCTAAACTTTTCCGAAGGAAGGTAAGAAGGTTTATATATTAATATATTTATATCGGTAATAAAACTCTTAATGAAAAACGTAAATATAATTTAATAAATAAATAAATTACCTAGTAATATAGAGTATACGGTAAAATAATAGTAATTAATAAATAAAAATCTACTATAATCGCTAATTAATAGAATTAATTAACGGCGGCGAACTAGTATATTAAAGAATTAAAGGCGATAAATAAAGTTCTCGAAAAAAAGACCGAGAGTTTTCGTTAATATAAACGGGATTTAGAGAGTCCCGAGGAAAATCATATCCTTAAGAATTATATTAAAGAAATTATATCTTTTTTTAAGAATTCCGATAATAACTAAATCTTTTATATAATATAATAGTAATATCGAATTCTTTTTTTTTCTTAAATCGGCGTTAATTAAACTTATTTAAATATATTACTTAATAGTATATTTTAAATATTTATATAAATTATATTTAAAATAAAAGTATTTTTATAAATATAATATCTTATCGTTATTATATATAAATAGTTTAATAATAAGTTAAATTTAGTTATACTTTAAAACTATATAATAAGGTTATAAATATAGAGGAGAACGTCCGTTATATAAATATTAATATAAAAATAGTAATATTTATTTTTAATATCGGCTCCGTTTACTCCGTTTTATTATTTTATATAGCTAGGTAATCTTTTTAGTTATATTTATATATTTATATTTACTACCCGCCTATTTAAAAACTTTAATTAGTTTACTAGTATTAATAAACTCTTTATTTAATAATTATTAATTATATTCTTCGCCCTAATTAATTTATTTAACTTTATACTAGATACCTTTTTTATTTTTTATTTTATTAATTATCTTTTCTACCTCTTATAACTTATTATTATTAATAAATTCGGGGGTTTATATAAAAGATTCCGCCGTATTAATATAGTCGCGAAGATAATATAATTTAAATAACGATATATAAAAGATATTATAGATTCTATATATAGAAGATAGTAGTAAATAGTAAATTTATACTTTTATTTTATTAATAATCCTAAAGGGCCCTATAAATTTATAGGATAACTTTTTATTTAAGCGATTTTATTTTAGATTCTTTATTATTAATATAATTAAATTATTAACCTTATAACTTTATAGTTTATATATTTTATTATATTATTTAGTTTAGTACTCGGTAGCGCTTTAAAAATATTTCGTAATTTTATTCTTTAGAGCTTATAATTATCATACTTTATTATTTATGATTAATACTCTTCTTTTCTTAAAGTCGTCCTCGACCTCTTAACGGATTTTAAAATACTAATTATATATATAAAAAAATAATATCGTTCCGACGGCGGTACTCTAATTATTATTTATTAAGAATTTTATTATAAGTAGTAATCTAGTTTAATTAATTTATTCATTATTAATAAATATATATAAGTAGTACTTTAATACCTAATTTTAATACTTTATTTATTTATCCGTTTAAGGGTAAAAAATAGTATTTAAGCGTTATTTAATTTTCGAATAAAAATATATAATCGATTAAAAAGCGCTCGTAAAAATAGAGCCTCTATCGCTAATAATACTATTAGGTATATTATAACGATAAATAATTTTAGAATAAAATACTTCCGCTAACTAAATAGTATTAATTTTAATAATTATAAATATATAGTTAACTATTTTAATAAATCGATTTATAACGATAAAAATAACGTTATAAATAATACCTCTATATTTACTAGGCGGTAAATTAATTATAAAATCTATAAAAATCTCCTTCTAAGATTAAGTAATAATAGGAAACGAATTTAATTTATTATATAAATAATATCGCGGCGCATTCGTCCGTTAATATATATCGTAAGTTTTAATATAGTTTATAATTTACTTTAAGTTACCCTCCTAGAAAATTTTTCGGGTAAATAATTTATATAATTTTATAATATTAAAATAGTTTATTAGAGGATTATTATAATACTTTTTTATAAACTCTTCCTTTAGAGCTTTATTCCTTAATATATAAAAACGATTATTATATCTTAATAATTTCTCGGAGTTTATAACTTATATTTTATTCTTTATAAAACGGTAGTTCTTTAATATATTCGCTTTAGTTCGAAAAGAATTTACTTAATTATTATAAATTTATAATTCCCGAATTGATATTTTAATAGGCCTTTTAGGATTATTATATATAATTTTAAATATTATTATAATATCCCGCTTTAGAATTACTACTTTTAACTCTATAATCTAAAAAGTAGAGGTTATAGTTATTTTTACTTCTTTATTTTTTTCTAATAATTAATTACTAGTCTAAAGAATAAATTTATTCTAAAGTATTAATAATAATTTAGTATTTAACGGCGATACTCCCTTATAATTAAAATATTATAATAATATATTAATAAAATTTAATTTTCTAGCCCGATAAAAGATTTTAAAGTTATAAATAATTAATTTAAATATTTAATAAACCTATTTAAAGTTTAGTTTCTTCTATTTTATAAAATCTTTTAAATTATTATAATTAATCTAGATTTTAATATCATAGGGGCTACTTTTTAAATAGTATTATTATTATTTTATTACTATTACGATAACGAGTAATTCTTGATTATAGGTCTTATAATTTTATTCTAAAGAATTTAATTTTTATAACTAGAATATTATAAGGCGTTAATAATTATTTTTATCTTATTATAATAATATAAAGTTAAGACTAAAGTTAGAAGTATCCGTCTCTATATATAATTATTTAATTAGATTATAATAGTATAGAAAAGGCGCGTTTACGAATATATTTTATAAAATCTAAAACGCTTCCGCGGCGCCGTTTATTTATTTATATAAATTTATTTTCTTATTTACTTTACTACCCTTAAATAGGCTAGTAAACGATATAGTTATATTAAAATAATTATAAATAAACCGCCTATAGAAGTTAACGAAACCTAAAAAGATTTATACCTCCCGATATATTTTCGGTTAAGGTTATTCCTTAATAGTTTTAATATATTCCGGGTCTATAATTACTTTATTAATAAATATAATAAAATTTAAAAACTCGACTATTTCGGTATTAAATTAATATTTCTTAAGGTTAATAAATAACTAAAATTAATATAATTATTCGAGTATTTATTTAATATACCGCTAATACTCCGCCGGATTAATATTATAAATTAGGATATTATTGTCACGGGGTGGACTTTGGTAGGAGTATTACTATAGATATCTACTAAAATGGCGGGCTAAGCCCTACCGCTAGCCCTATCGGGACTAGGGTAACTCTAGGATTCTAATATATCAGGGCCAAATCCTCGATAGAATAATTAATATCTTTTACACTATATACTATTATATTAACCCCTTATCAAATAGTAGTAACGGCTATACTAACGTAGAATCATACTTCTTCTATATTAGTAAGAACGATTATACTAGCTGTAAATAGTAAAACAACCCTTAAAACGGCTAATATACTCCTTATTAACCACTATATTCAAAATAATTTACTCCGTATCGATAGCGAGCCTTACCTACGTTATACCTATTTAGCGTTTCCGTACCGTACCTTACTACCTTAAATAAATACTTCTAAACTCTTTATTAAGTTATTAAAGTAACCTATTTAGTACCCTTTTTATTTAGGGTATCTATAATAAATACTAAACTAAATATTTAGAACGTCTCTTTATTTATTTCTCTTTTATTAATATAACTACCTATTTTAATAAGTTACCTATTAAGTAAACGTCTAGCCTAGTAAATATATTACTAGTTATATCTTTTACGCTTCCGCTATAGAAAAAAGAATACTAGAATACTAGTCTTTTAATACTACTCTTGTTATTCGCCTAGTATTACTACTTTTAATATTTATTATTAATTATTACCTTGGTTATTACCCTAGAAGAAGCTTAGTTAAGTTTTATTATAGTTGATTTTATTTTTTATTTATAAGAATTCCTATTATTAAGTAAATATATCTTAAAATAAGTAAAAGTTACTTTTAATATTAAATAAGTAGTTACTTAAATAATTATACGGTCTCTTTATCCTCCTATTAAAGTACCCCTTTAATATTTATTAAGGAGGGGCCGGAAAGCGAAATAATCTAATAATAACTTTTTAGAGTACGTTAAGTTTAAGTGGCCTACTATATAATTACCCTAGGTTATAAATAAGACGTTTATAATACCGTTTATCGGTACTTTCCGAAGGGATATTAAAGAGTTACGTTAACGCCTATAAAAGAAATAGTCTTTAGAGGACGAACCTAAAGATAAAGAAACTATAGCTCCTCCCGAGCCCGAGTAGCCTATTATAAATTCCGAATAAGTAATATAATTTATAGAATCGTTAGAAATTTAGGCCTTTATTATTAGGCTAGTAACTAGGATAAAGGAAGGCCCAATAGGACTTTAAGGCCTATTAAAAGTAAATAATTTAACTAGTTAAAACGGTACTAGTACTAGGGTAAGCGCCTAGAATAAGTTAAAACTCGAAGAGATTAGATTCTTCGACTTTAAGGGTAATAGGAAGAATAACTTATTTATTTTAAAAAAGTATATTATATATAAGAACGTTTTCGACTTTAAGGATCGCGTTAATAATATAATTAAATAGTACGGCGAAGAGGAGGTACGAAAGTTTTTATTTTTATATCTTAGGGGAGTAGCCTTTAAATAGTTCTCGAATAAATTAAATATTAATATTAAGGCGTTAATACGTACCTTCGCTAGCCTTAAATAAATAGGTTATTTTATTAAGCGATTTAAAATAAAGACGCTAGAAGTTATATATAAACTTCGTTTTAATAAATATAGATTCGTTTAAGTACGTACTAGTAAAACGCCTAGGTAGTATATAAATAAGATATTTAACCTAACTAAGGCCGCCGATATTCCTAATATATATTAATAAATATTTATAATCTACGATTATATTAGCTCTAATTTTAAGTCTTTTATTAATCCGCCTAAACCTAGCGTTTTATTAGATGAATTTCTTAATTTATTTAACATTAAGGAAGAAACCTAGTTAGGAATAATACGAAGTAATAAAACGACTAGGCCTCTACCGCCTTTTAAGCTAGAGGGCTTACAGTAAAACTAGTAGAATTATTAATAACTTAACCAGTTCCGCCTATAGTAGAACTAGTTACCTTAGGTTACTTTTTATTAATTTATTAATCCGGCCTATTAGAATATATTAAGTATTCTTTAAATATAGTAGTAGCCTCGTTAAATTTAACCGCTACCTACTTAGTTATAAATTATTAGTAGTAGTACTAGAAACGTATCTTTCCCTCCTAGAAATAGAAATCGTCCTAATTATTAACCGCGCCAAGAAAACCGCGGGCCTATAACCGGTAGTTATAATTTTAACCGTTTCGGGTAATAATAAGTACCCTCTAGGCGTATAATTATTTACTATAAAACCGAGGTATAAGAGAATTACTTTTAAGAAAATAATATTATAGAGTTATAAATAGAAGAATAATCCACGCCTAATGTTAATTACGTTAATAAATAAAGCTAGGATTAATAGTAAAAGGATTATTATAATAAATAAAACGAAATAGCCGGCTATTAGATAACTATTATCGATTCGCCTAAATAGGTCGAGTACCGTATCTATAAGGAGTTATTTTCTTTTAAAAACGTACTATATACGTATTTTAGAAATTAAAGTTTAGGTAGGAACCCTATTAAAGCCTTTTACCCTAAACGTTTAGTTATAAATATTATTTAGAAAAGTAAGTAGTTTTTAATAATAGACGAGAATACGGAAGCCTATTATTAAATTAAAACGAATAACGAATTACTAAAATAGAAGCTTATTATTAAATTAAACTACGACTCTTCTAAAAATACGGGAATAGGATAAGCGTTTAGGAAGTACCGGTATACCGGTATTCGGGTCGATTTAGACCCTAGAATTAAAGTAGAAAAGAGCTATAAAGATACTAGTTATAGGGTAATTATCGCCGACTATAAATTTATAGTACACTTCCTTCTAAAAGCTAGAATCCGTATTATAATAACCCTACTCTAAGTTACCGGTATTAGTACTAACTACTATACTATTTCTAAATATATTATTACCTCCTTATACTTCCCCGGGAAAGATAAGAGTAATAATAAAGTAATAGCCGAAACCGCCCCTAGGGAAGTTTATATTATAGATAATCTTAAAGTAGGTATATTTATTAATATAGACGTTATGGCCCCTAAAGGGATTAATATACTAGTATCTCGGTAAGTCGCCCGTATCGGTAGCTACGATATAGAGTACCCTATCGACGTCTATTTAAGAGGTATAAGTATAAACCGGCCGGTATATACTACGAAAATAAGGGTTATCCCCCTATAAACTATAGTAATTATCGAAGTCCATAAACTTAATCTACTAGTACGAGACTATTTCTTTAAACCGGTAGATACTAACCTATACCTTTTTACCGGAATCGTTAACGATAGAATAAAATTAATACTTATAAAGAATAAAACGGATAAATATATTAAAATCCCTAGGAATATAAAGCTAGGCTAAATAATCGAGGTTTAATTTAATAGTTACTATAGTATTACTATAAGCGATAACGACGTTCGCGAGCTCGCTATACGAAGGCCTCTTTAGGAGTATAAAGAAGTTTTTATTAAAAACACTTTTAATAGTATAGTTACTATTAATTTTAATTTATTACTTCTTAAATAACCTTTAGAGGGTAAAGATATAAAGAATTTAACTAGTTCCCGGCCTTCTACTCTATTAATAAAGGTAACCATTTCGGTAAAGGATAATATCCTCTTAAACGGTATTATTATTTATAGTAAATAACCGGAGCTAGTAAAGGTTATTAATTAATTCCCTATACTTTAGGTAGAAGGAGGCTTTATTAATATTCTAGAAAACGAATAAATACGTATACTACTACGCGCCGACTAGGAAGATAAAGTATTTAAAACGGTATATATTTATCCTATAAGTAACGAGAGCTAGAAGATTATTAACGAAACCTTTAATAAATTATATATTTAGGGACGGCTTAAATAGACGATATAAACCACTTTATTCAACTTCCTAGTCTTCGTTATTTAGACTATAAGATTAGACGGTATTAAGAAGGGCCGTACTATTATTAATATTCGAGGTTTAAATATTATAGTTATAGTAGACGTCTATTATTTACCTCTATAGAATAATATAATTAGCGCCGTTAAGGGTTATCGTTAGATTACTATTATCGACGCGGCTAGTTTCTTCTATTAATAGCGTATATACCCTAAAGATAGATATAAGCTCACCGTCGTATTATACCGCGGCTAGGAGACTTTTAATATTATGATAATAGGATTTAAGAACTCGCCTATATACGTATAGCGGTAAATAAACCGGATCCTACGTATCTATAAAATATTCGCCCGAGTATATATCGATAATATTATAGTATTCTCTTAGACCCTCGAGGATTATATTTAGTACCTATATATAGTATTTTCTTTATTCGCTAAGTTTAATATTTTAGTTAACCCTAAGAAAGCGTTTATCGGTTATTCGTTAATTATACTATTTAGCTAGAAGGTTAACTTATTCGGGTTATTAATTTCTAAAGAAAAGTTTATAGTTATTAAATAACTAGTTTTCCCTTAAATATTAATAGTACTTAAAACGTACCTAGGAATAACTAGTTAATTAAGAGATTATATTAAAGATTATATTACTCTAGCTAGGCCTTTATAAAATAAGAAAACCGCGTTACTAAATAAAGTACCCCTTATAGGCGCTCAGCGATAGGAATATATTAAAAAGACTAGTTTTAAATCACCTTCCTTATAAGAGATCCGTTTATTTAAAGTTATTTAGAATACCCTTTCTAAACCTTCCTTTCTATACTATTTCGACGATAAAAAGGAACTATTTATCGACCTTAATATTAATAAGGAATTCGGTTACGGGGTTATAGTTTATTATATTATAAAAGAGTTAAAAGACCCTTATCCCGACTAGAAGTAAATTTAATCTATCCTTTTCCTTAGCCGACTCCTTAAAAATATAAAAATACGCTATTAACCTATTAAAATAGAACTAGTAGGAATAGTATAGGTACTTATTAAGGTTAAATATATAGTCGAATTAACTCTTAAGACGGTCGTCTATATTAATTATAGAGCTACGCTTAATATAGTTAAATAAATAAATATAACTACCTTTTCTATAGTAAAGACTAATTTACGTATCGTACGGGCCTTAGATTATATTCAGCGTTTTTAAAATATAGAGATCCGTTATAAACCTAGCGCTAAATATATAATACTAGATACCCTATCCTAATTATAGTAGAAGGACGTAGTTAGGGACTTTTTAAAAGGCGAGCTAGATATACTTTAAGTATATATATATAAGGTTTATATATTAATAGAAATAAACGCGTAGTTTAAATAAGAATTACTTTAAGGGTACTAGAATAACGATTATTAGGCCAAAATAAGTTATATATTTAACTATAACGTAGAAACTGGCGAGGACGCCGTAGATCTTCCTTTTTCGAAGGGGGATAACGACTTAATATAGTATACCGATAATTTGGCTATTAATCGCGTATATACGCCGGAGCGCTTATATATACTTCCTTATATATTAAAGCTATATTTAACGTCGTATATTCTAACTTATATATAGGAAGATATAAGTACTATAAGATAATAGTTAGGTACTAGTATATATATAAACTAGATAAGAAACTAGGGGAGTATTTACTATACTATTTATAATACTAGTTATTTAATACTCCTAGGTATAAGCCTTATAGAGTATTATAACTTATTCTTATACCGCCCTCTTCTTTCTATATAATTTCTATCGATTTTATCCTAGCCTTACCCCTTTCGCAGGAAGGATTCGATAATATTATAACTATTATATATAAATTTTCCCGAAAGGTAATTACGATTCTAGGAAAATTAATATAGAAGGTAAAGTAATAGGTATATATACTTTTACGTCGCCTATATTTAGTGGACTAAGGTATTCCGAAGGTTATTCTTTCCGACCGCGACTAGAAGTTTATAAATACTCTATAAAAGGCTCTATTTAATAAGCTTAGGGTAAGTTTAATATTTTCTACCGCCTATTATCTATAAACGGATAGATTAAACGAGCGTATAAATCAAACTATTAAAATTATATTACGATTCTAGATCGCTACCTTATAAAACCTTAAAGCCTAGGAAGAGGTACTATCTTTTATAACTATATAATATAATAATATATTCTCCTAGCTCATTAACTATACCCTAAATAAAATAGCTTTCGGTTTTATTATTAATAACGCGTTAGACCTAGGAAGCTAGGAGAATAATATTTTATTAAAGAAACTAGTATATATTTAAACTTCGGATATAATTACCTATAAAAAAATCTACGATAAAGAGTATTATAATCGTATTTATTATTTTTATTATTTCCGTTAAAGGGACTAGGCCTTACTATACCTATATAAAGGTTATAATATTCCGGTAAATAAACTTACTAGTCGTAAATATAGTTAATAAATAACTAGGCTATTTAAGGTTCTTAACCGTATCGGTAAACTTATATACCGCCTTAATATCCCGGAAAATTAGAAGATTTATAATATATTTTTAATAATATAACTAGAGTAGTACCTACTACCGGATAAAGACCCTTTTAAACGTCTACGGCCTACTAACCCTAAAGTAGTAGAAACCGAGCGAGACGATTTAGAGCTAGAATAAGAACTAAAGCGTATCCTCGATAAACGCGTTATTAAAAAGGGGAAGGGTTACGTTATCGAATACCTCCTATCTTAAAAAGGCTAGGGATCTATATAAAACCGTTAGATAAATACTAAGAATATTTTCGCGGGCGAATTTATTAAGGAATACGAATAATAGGTTAAATATTAAACCAAATTCTTCTTCTAGGGTCGATAACTTTAGAAATATAATTATACTTCCCTTTTATATTATCGCCCTTTACCTACCCTTATTAGGAAATAACCGTTATATTAAATCTACCTATCGAGCTCTATTTAGAGTACGGGCACTATAATAATATTAAAGGGGTATTATACTAAGAACCGGTAAAACTACTCTTTAATAGTCTTAAATTATTCGTTTAGTCGTACGCAGAGCTATATGGCCCGAATATCCTAGTATAGTATTATTTATATACTCTTTTATATAGACTTAGGTATATACCCCTCGTTATCGCTACTTTTTAACTAGGTAGTATACTTATATAGGAAAAAGCTTCGGATAATATAAGAATCATATAATTATTCAGCCGAATCGGGACTAGCTCCGCGCTAAAATAATTTTAATTCTAAAAGTACCGTTAAGCGACTTTTACCTAGATCTAGCCTAGATCTAGCCTAGATTTACACTAAGATCTTATTTTATTAATATATACTTAGGGCCCTAGTCCTTTAGTATTAATACTTTTATAACGCTATATATATACGCTCTTATTTTATTAATACTATAGCTCCTACCGCTAGTTACTTACGTTATCCCTATACCGCCCTATCGCCTTATCTCGCTATCGCGATTTTAATATTAAACTTTACGGCTCTACGCTAAACTTTAAGGCTCTACGGGCTTACCCGTAATCGGTCGATAATTTAGAATATATATTATTTACTTATTTACTTCTATATATAGACGCTATTTACGTTATTACCTATATAAATGTGTTAACGAGGGCGTTAACTTCTTTCTTTTAAATTAAGCGATCTATTACGGGGTAGACTTTAGTAGGAGTATTACTATAGATATCTACTAAGATAGCGGGCTAAGCCCTACCGCTAGCCCTATCGGGACTAGGGTGACTCTAGGATTCTAGTATATTAGAGCCAAATCCTCGATAGAATAATCAATATCTTTTATACTATATACTATTATATTAACCCCTTGTCAATTATCTAGATATACTACGTATATTATATTTACTAAATTTATAAATATATAGTTAATATAAGTTTAAAACGTCGCCGATATATTAGTAAACCTAAAAGGTATAACTAAATATTCGAAATATTTATAGCGAGTTCGGAAAATAGTTTTCTATTTATTACTTTCCTTAATCCGGATCCTATAATAAATATCCTTAAGGTCTAACTTTATAAAGATTTTAAAACCGTATAAACGATCTAATATCTCGGTAATTAAAGGTAGCGGGTATCGATTCTTAATAATTACTATATTTAAACCTCGGTAATCTACGTAAAAATATAATTTACTATTTTTTTTAGATATAAAAAGAATAGGTACTTTAATTAAAAATATTAAATAACGGATCTAGCTTTTATAAAATAAAGATTCTAAATAATATCGTAGCTTCGATAATTTAGTTTAAAATAAATTATAAAGAGGTTTATAAAATAGTTCTTTATTAATCTTTATTTTAATAATATAATCTCTTTATTTAAAGATAAATAAGGTACTCGCCTTTTTATTAGAAAAAATATTATAAAACCTTATAAGTTCTTTAGGAATCTTTAGGTTAAGAAGTTTTTCCTATTTATTTCGCGCTATCGTAATATATATAACCGCGAATATATTCGGTTTATTTTTAAAACTACTAGTGAATTTAGTTAGTTCTTTAATTTATAAATTACTAAAATTAATCTTAAACCACTATTAATCTACTTTAGAATTAATTAATATCTTTAATTAATATAATTTAAGTATACCTAAAATAATATTTAAATCTTTAAAGTTTATAGTATAGAATAAAGTATTATATTTATACTCTTAACCCTAATTATCGATTATTTAATAATTTAATTAATACGCGTTATAATAATATATCTTTTACTCGTTAATTACTTTAACTAGTAATAAAATAATATTATAAAATTCTAAATCGTTTTTAATAACGAACCGCTGTAAAATTAAATTAATTTATACTCTAGAGTTAATTAAGGTAATAAATTATTTAATTTTATTTTAAAGAGTAATCTAACTTTTAAAAAGGATAAAAGAGTATATTTTTATTAATCGTTTTTCTTACTCTTCTTCCGAGGTATAAATTAGGTTTAATCGTTTTTTATTAATACCGCGCCGACGTATATAACTAGTTTATCTAGGTCGGGATATTTAGGTTTAATATAATTTTTCATTCTATAATATTAATAAATAATCTTATTATACGAAGAATTAATAGTATTAGTTTTACGTTTATTACTCTTTTTCTTTAAATATATTTATTTAGCGCTATCGCCGGTATTAGGTTTAATAATTCGGTTTATTATAAATTTTCCTTTATTAGGGTTCTTTAATTAGAAACCCGAATTAAAATTAAAATTATTTATTAATTATATATACTTTAGATTCTTTTTTTATATAATAACCTAGGTAAGAATTTCTTCCCTTTAAATAAATATACTATTAATATTAAAGATTTTATTTTTAAATTTAGATTCAAATTTAATTAAAAAGAAATTTACCTTATACTCCTTCGAAAATAAAGATAATTAGATTCTTATTTCTTTAAAGTAAACCTTAAATAACGATACTTTTTAATAAAATTATTATTTAACTTCCTCCTACTTTTTGTAAATAAAAAGACGACGGTTAACTAGATCCGTTATTAAATTAAAAAGAAACTTTTTAAAAAAACTAAATATAATATTAACTAAACTATATAAATCGTAGTATTTATATTATTATATTAAAGAGTTACCTTTTAACGAGTCTATATAGTATATAATTTTTAAATAATCGGTAGTGAAATATTTAGGACTAATTAAAAATTTAATATTTATATCGCGGAACTAATATAAATATTTACCTTCGCTCGTACCTTTATAAAAACGTATTTTATTAAAGCGTAGTATTTTCGCCTTAATAAGAATATCTCTACTAAATATAATTAAATTTATTATTATTCCACCGGTAAATATAATAATTAGGGGACTTTTACTATAAATAGTAAATTCCGTTAATACTCCGCTAACGAGTATAAAAATAGTAGGATTATATAGTTTTTAATTTTAAATTTATAATACCCCTAACTTTTATTATTATTTAAGGCGACGGTTTTCTTCTTTAATAATTTTAAACTATATATCTAAAATCTCTTCGGGGGTAGTAATACCTTCGAATTTATTATTATTTTTATAACGGGGGTTATCGGAGGGGGTTTAATTAATATTTAAAATTATTATTAAATTTTTCTAGACGTCCCGAGGTTAAACCCGATATTATAATAATAATAGGTCTTTTCTTTAAAAAGGTTAAGAGATTAGAATTATAATACCTAAAGCCGTTAGCGTAGAGCTAGCGGCTTAGTAATAATATAAAAAACGTAAAGTAGTTACGGGGTTTATTATTAGGTAGTTTTTAAATCCTAGATTTAATAATAGAATTAATCTCTAAAGATTCTAATAAAACGGGGGAATATTAACTCGATATAGAATTATTAAATATTAACCCCGCGATATGAAAACTAGAATCTTATATCGATAAGTAATAATATTATAGAGGTAGCGGGGCGTAGGTATATATAATATATTAACGCCTTTAACGGGGCGTAGGCGTATATAACGTACTACTACTTTATAGAGAAATAGTATAATATTTAAAATATATTATTAAACTAGAGAACGAATTTAATTTTAAATATAAAAACTAGATTTAATAAAAATATCGTTTTTTAAATTTTATTATTAATATTTTTACCTATTAAAGTAGTATTAAGTATTATATTTTTAAATACTTTATTAAAAGAGTAATATAAGAAATTAAATTATATATTTAATTATTAATTCTTCGTTTTAAACGGCGATAGTAATAAATTTATTAATATTATAATAATATACTCCGGCTACTTTATTTACGATATAATAATTAAATATAATTTATAAATAAATAATTAATAATAATAGTCTTTATAAATCTTAAAATTACTAGTTCGAGTAATTTTAATACCGATATATTACGGTATACTAACTTTACGTTACGATTATATTTTTTAATAATTAATAAACTTTATTTAATAATCGAGTAAAAAAAGTTTCGATTAATATATTTTAATCTAGGTATTTTTTAAAAATAATTATTATTTAATATCCCTTTTTTAGAGGTCTTTATAATACTCGATATCGAAATACTTAAAATTATAAAAGAGTAATATACTTTCTCGGAAGATACTATTATTATAAAGACTCCGTTTAATTAATTAGAGATATATATTTAAATTAATACTACCTATAATCTTATTAATAGTATATTTAACTTATAGTATATTTTACCGTTATAGATTACTACCGCCTAGGATATTCCGAAAACGATTATTTTTATAAATTCTATAACCTAGGTTAGGGATATATATTAATTAATATATATATAAATAAAACGATTATCGTATCCGATCGAGGGCATAAAGTTAATTATATCTTTTTTCGCGGCGATAATTACTCGAGATAAATAAATTATCGTGATATATTTCGATTTATTATCTACCTAAGATTTATCTCTATATATTATTATTATAACCGATATTTATAAACTAGGGGTTAATAATCTAGATATAAAGAAAATTATTTAATAATTATTCTCTTTATTTATTTAAAAGGTATATTAATATATAGGTCGCGCGATATATTATAGTCGGGGGTAAATATATTTTATTTTATTATATCTACTCTAGTATATAGGCTCTAGAAATAATATATCTTTAACGGAACTAGCTTCGCTTAATAATATAATAATAAAATCTCTATCGGGGCCGAGAAGAGTTTATATAAATTATATAAATATTAATTAATAAACTCGAATAGTACCTAGTTTATATAATCTCTTTAATATATCTAAAAGCGGTTATATTCGCGATATTAACCTCGCCTTTTTTAATAATATAAAATATAATACGTCGAATTATACGAAGTTATTCCCTTATTACTCGGTTTATAATCTAGAATTATAAATATTTATTATTATTTACGGGGAGTTAAATAAATCGGTAGATAAGAATTTATTTAAATATTTATAATATATATATAAGCTTCGAGCTTAGCGATATTAAAAATTAAATAAGAAATTTATTAATTTATATTAATATTTCTCTACGTCTTTAATAATATTTAATAAAATTCTAAAAGATTTAGCGACGTAGGTAGAGAGTATTCGCGATAAACGAATTATATATTAATAAATTAATAACGCGTGGTCTAGCCTCTATTTATATTATATTAAAATATTAAATATCCTAGAGTAAAGACGATAGAAAGAGTTAAATCGGGGTAAAGTATTCGATATATAAATAATAAATAATAATATTAAAAAAAAGCGGCGGCTAGATCCGTTATTTAACGAGGAGTAAATTAAATATAAAGAGCGAAGAGATAACTAGTTAATTAAAGTAAAATATAAATTAATAATTAAAAAAGTATATATTAAAGGTAGAACCGTAATTAATAAAATAGAAATTAAACGACTAAATATAACTATTATAAAGAGTAAATCTTATATTAAAATTAACGCGGCGGAGAGTTAATTTAATAAACCTCGAAATATAAAATCGAAGACGACCTAGTATAAAGATAATAAATATTATATTATTAAAAAATAATATAATAATAAAAATTATACTTTATAGCCTAGTCTTTATAATAAAGCGAGTAAATTAAAAAGAGAATTAACGATACTATAACGATTATACTAATTATTATAAAAGATATTAATAAATATACTAGTAAAATTAACCCCCTTTCGATCTCGTTAATATAAATAATATTTTATATAATTTTAAAACTAGTTAATAAACCCGCGCCGCGCGGATTTATTATTAAATTAATTAATAAATATTATATTTAAAGGCTTTAAGGTAGAAATTAAGATTATAAAACCTTTTAATATAAAGTTATAATTAATCTTTAATCTAGCCGTTAAAATATCTTTATATTTATTATCCGTTAATAATATATATTTCTAGGTATCGTTATATTTTAATATACTCCTATTTAATCGCTTAAATCCGGTATTAAAAAGGTTAATAATTAGGTTTAAAAAGAATTTATCCTATTTAATATAACGAATAAATAACTTATAGGCGAGGTTAAAAATTATATTTTAAATATTCTTAACGGCGCTCTTAACTAAATATATAACCGAGGAGGGTTTTTTAAATATAAACTCTATTATTCTCTTTAATTCTAGAAAGTATAAATTATTAAGAGCTTAATTATTAAGAGCTTAATTCTTAAATTTAAAATAATAGGACCAGTCGTATTAAAATATTTTAAGATTATTATTAGATAATTTAAAAAAGTAGTTGAGTTTAAAACTTATATCCGTTATTCCCCGTATATTTATACGACTATTCGTACGCTGCGGAATAGGGAAGGGAATCGGCCTTTTTGACTCTATTCCCTTCCCTTCTTTAGGGAAGGGAATTTTTTTTGTACTAATATTTGTCCTAATTTTTTGAATTCCCTTCCTCGATTTTCGAAAAAGTCAAAATTCCCTTCCCTATTCCGCAGCGTAACTATTCGTTAATATATATTTATAAAATTTTATTATTACTACTAGTAAATCTACTATATAAAGTATATAGAGTAGGGCCTATATATATTTTAAAATACTAATAGCGTCGGTTTAAAAAAGAATCGTAATATAATATAAAATATAACGGAGTAGATTAATATTAATATATTTAATAATATATTATAGGGTTAAATAGATTTCGACGTATATATAGAAATTTTAATAATTTTAAAATTATTAATTACGAGTAGATAGAGGTTAGGTATATATAACTTTAGAAATCTTTTCTAATATACGAGACTAGGTATTAATATTTTTAGGGTACTTTACGCCGCGAGCTAAAATATAATATTCTTTATATATTAAAGATTTATAAATTATTATTTTAGGATTTTAATCTACGTTCTTATTATATATATTTAATAATTATAAATAATTAGATTCTTTAATATTTAAAAGTCCAATAATTAAATAACTTTAAAATAATCCTAGCGATTAACTATATATTATAATATAAATAAATCTATAGAATTACTAAGGCCTTGATAAATCTTATAAAGTAATTATAATATATTAAAGCGAAGGTACTAAAGACCTAAGCCCGGTAATAATTAATTAAAAGTATTATATAAAAGCTCGAAAATATCGCTATATAAAACCTTAATAAATTATATATATAATTATATTTTAATAGTATTATATATTAATCGAAAATTAATATTAAAAATAGAGTTTTTATCGTTTAATTTAAATTAATATTTGAATATACTCTTTAATATATAAATATTATTAGTTATTATACTTTTATCTTTAAATATTAATATTATTAAGAAGTATTTTATTATTACTAGGTTTAATTTCTTTAGAACTAGTATTACTTTTATTTAAAAAGACTTTATATTATTTAAATAAAATATATATACCGCCGAGATTATTAATTCGATATAATATAGCCGAATTTAAAACTGGGGTTCGTTAATATACTTTTATTAATATTAAGGTATAAAAGGAAAGGTAATAAAATTAAAAATAAAAGACGTATCTTTATATCTATATTAATAAATATTAACTAGCGAGCGATTATCTCGATTAATAATAATATAATTATCGGGTATTATATATTTTATCAAAGAGCTCTTTTATCGAAGAGATACCCTTCTAAAATTAATATAATAATAATTAGTCGGAATTTTTAATAGTTATTTATTCTTTCTTTATACCTTCTTTGTATATATTTAAAATTATTATAAATTAAAATAATACTCGTGGCCTATCTTATTATTTAAATCTTTACTTCGGCGTTTTTTTTTAGGGTTATTATACGTCGCTATAATATTAAATATAAAATAATTAAACTAAATTAATATAAAGTATCGAGAACTCTTTATTATACTCTCTTTTAATATAAATAAAACTCTAAAATCGTCTAAAAGTTAATTAATCTATAAGACCGTATTAAATAATAAAGTATTAATAATATAAAAATAACGGGCTATTAAATAGTAGGATTTATTAATAATAATAATAAATTTTTTAATTTATTCTTATAGTAAACTCGGTAGAAGATATTAAACTATTATAGAGCTAGCCGTAATATAACCGGAATAATATTTTTAAATAATTATAAAGTACCGCCCTTAAACTCTTTTATAAATAAATAAGAAATATTAAATACTTTATACTCCTTTAGGACCTTAATTTCTCGTTAAAATATATTAATAATTAATTAACTCTACCTCCTAACTAATAAATCGCGCCGTTTAAATATTAATTATTTTTCGAATCGAGAATCGCTAGGTAACTCGTTATAAACGAAATTAAAAAATTACTTTTATATTAAACGAAAAGTATAAACCTTATATAATTTATAAAGCGCTCTTAAAAATCTCTTTATATTTTATTATATATCGGTTATTATTATTAATATATTAATAATCTTTTCGCCCTTCGTTTATTATCGACGATATTTTTTATTACCCGTTTTTATTTCTTCCGATAAATTATTATTATTAATAAAGATAAAGATAGAGGCGGAGGAAGAATTTAAAAAATAAAGATAATGACTAACCTATTTAAGGTTATATAAAAGCGGAGATTTAAAATAAAAGTATAACGCGCTCGTTTAAATAAACGGTTTACGATCTTTATATATAACGGAGATAAACGGGGAGGCGATATTAAAAGGCTAGATAATAAACTAATAAATAATAATATAGTTTCTATTTTAATATAATTTATAACGCGGATTATTAATATTAATAATTAATATTAATAGTTAATATAAGATTATTATAATTAAGATTAAAATAATAAAGTTAGGCGAAATCGCGCCGCGCGGTTTTACCCTATAAGTAATAATATTCTATATCATTTATATAGCTTAATACTAGCGCCCTTTAATCTTATTATCCGTTTATTATAAAAAAACTACTCTCGTTATAAAATCTTCTCTCCGTTTATTTTACTCTACTCTAGGTTATTTTAAATAATTTTAATATTTCTAAATAATATCCTTAGATAGCTTTTTATATATATATTTAATTAATCTTTAATAGTAAATTAATATAACTCTAAATAACTAGGTCCTCTTAAATTACTCTATATATTAATATTTAATTAACGGGTAATATTAGAACGAGCTAGGTATTAACTAGAAATTAATAAAAAATACAATTAAATTTATTCAGTAACCCCGATAATATAAAATTTACTATTATTTATTTTAAATAAATAAAGGCGAGGTCTAATTATTTATCGGACTCTTTATTATTTAGGGTCTCGTTATTTTCATTTATTTTTATAAATTATAAATAAATAATTCTTTAGAGAGTAATATTTAGGCGGCCTAATATTAAATTATATAATATTTTAAACCGAGTAATCTTTACGTCTCTATATATATATAATATTAAAACGAATTAATTATAATTAGTTATATCTATTAACTCTTAGATCTTATTTATTTTATATATATAATTATTTATTACTTTTCCCCGCCCCTTTACTCTCTCTTATTATTCGGCTATATTTTTATAAAAATCTAAAATAATCTTTATATAATTATTAATAGTCTCGTCGTTAAGAGATATTAATCTTTATATAATATTAATTTTATACTTATAAACGAGATATTTAGGTATATTTATATCGATATATTGAAAGAAAATTAAATCTCTAGGCCGAGTATATTTAATATAATAAAGATATAAAACTAGTCGGTAATTATAATTAGGTCGTAGATATATATATAAAGTTTAATATATCGAATTTTACTAAATAATTTATTATATTAATAAATAAAGTATTATTTATAATTACTCTTTATTAGGTTATCCGTTCCGCTCTATTTAATAATAAAGATATATATCGAATTTCTTTATTATAATTTCTTCAATTTTAATTTTAGAGTTACCCTCTAAATTTACCACCGTTTATAATTAATTAAATATACTTTTAATAATAATATTACCCGTCTCTTTCTAGATATTTTATATTTCTAGCCCTTTTATTTTACGAACGATAGACCGCGATATCTAATTAATTTAGGAATACTCTAATATTTATTTTAATTATTTAATATTTATAAACTTTAAATTTATTATCGTTTATCTATAATCGAGTTATTATCCGTTATTAATTCTTAATAACTACGCTAATTTTAAAAGTATCTATATTACTTCGATAATATTAGTATTTAATTAATTATAAACGAATACTCTCTTCGTTTAATAATTTAATTTATAGGCCGAAATATCTAGTTATAATATATAAATATATTTAATAAATATATCGTAAATCGGGCCTAGTTTCTATAAATACTTGGAGAGTACCGATTTAATTAGCCTCGTTATTTATATTAATAATTTTCAAATTTCTCTTTATTACCCATTTAAGGGAATTAACCGATAGATTTATATAATTATAACCGAAATACTTAACCCGATTATTTATTCCTTAATTTCTATCGTTATTATTATTATCGTTATTATCGTCTTTATTAAAATTACCGCTCGAAGATACTATATCTTTATTCTCCGAAATATTATTTAAATCGCTATTATTAATTTTATAATCCACCGACTCGGGTTTAATCTTCTTATTATTAATAATTTAATAATTATATCTTTTATATTTTTTTTATAATAAAGGTCCCTCGTTATTATTTATCTTTAACTTTACTAGATATTTTCGATTAGTCTCTAATTTTATTAATTATTTATCCGTTAAGCCCGACTTAATTAAAAGAGTATAAACGTTAATTTTATTTAAATTATTTAACGTCTACTAGTCTTTCGGGATACTTTTACGCGTAGATCCTCGTCTATAATTATTTCGTTCTAAGCGGTTAACCGTTAACTAAGTAATTATAAAATAAATATTATTATAAATAAATTTTTTAACGATTTAATTTATATAGCCGAGGTAATTTTCCTTTATAATATTAAATTATTAATTCTATACTATAATTTCTTATATATTTTATATACTTTTAATATATTTCTTCTTTCGTTAATAATTAATTATCGCCTATTTTTATATATTTTATAAAATTATCGAGTCTAGCGCTTTATAAGCTTTTTATTTATTTACGAATCTTATTATTTAAAATCTATTATTTATTAATATACCCTATACCTCGGTAATAATCTTATTAATAATCTCTATACTATTAATAAACTTTTCTAATATATTTTAAATTAGATTAATTTATACCTTTAATTCTCTAGTCTAATATATTATTTCGTTAACTTTTTAATATATATTTATTAATAATTTATTCGTCGCTCTAATTATAAACGCGAGGATTAAGGCTTTAACGATTATTAAAAAAGAAGAATCTTTATAAAATACTAATAAAGATAATATAATAAATAATTAAATAATAAATTAATAAAAAATAAAGAGAGGTGAAGAGCTTTAACGAATAAAAATAATAAAGATTTAAATAAAATTAACAAATAAAGTAAATTATTATATTATTAATAATAATAATAATAGGGTTAATATAATAAATACTAATATTAATATTAATAATAATAATCGTTAATAAACTTTACGTATTAAATCTTAATATACGAAGTTATTACTCTAGAAGATTATTTTAAAATTTGAATATTTTTAGCTAGGAGGTAAAGTTTAAATAAATATTTAATATTAATTAATATACGAAGTTAATACTTTAGAAGATTATTTTAAAATTTAAATAATTTTGGCTAGGAGGTAAAGCTCAAATAAATATTTAATATTAATTAATATACGAAGTCAATACTCTAGAAGATTATTTTGAAATTTAAATAATTTTAGCTAGGAGGTAAAACTCAAATAAATATTTAATATTAATTAATATACGAAGTTATTACTTTAGAAAATTATTTTAAAATTTAAATATTTTTAACTAGGAGGTATAGCTCAAGTAAATATTTAATATTAAATAATAATATTTTAATTTAATCTCTTTATTTAATATTAATAATAACTAAATCTTAGATATTTTTAAATTAAATAAAAATTTAAAATTTACTTTTAAGTAATAAAAATGTACTTTTAAATAATATAATTATTAATAATAATATTTAGGCGCCCCTAGCCCCGTTTAAAAATCTTTAAACTTTAAAATTATTTTTTAAATTAACTCTTATTTTAATTTTTACTTTTTCTTTCTCCTCTTTAAATTAACTTTCTTAATCTCTTTATCTAATCTTTATACTTTAATACTAATTATAATAAGAGATAATAAGATTTATAATTTAATATTAATTATAAAGATTAACGATTCTTTAAATAATATAATTTACTCTAACGATATTAATAACGAAGGGGATTTATTAGGTAAACCGTTCTTTAATAATATAAATATAAAGATAACTTTAAGCGAGATATTTAAAGATAAAATCTTAATAAATCCTACTTATTAACCTCTACCGTTTATATATTAATATTATAACTAGAATTATTTTACGGAGGACTATAAACTAGTTTTCGAAAATAATAATATTAAATTAAAATAAAAAGGACCTATCTAGAAACTAGGTATAAAATATAAATTAGGTAAAAATAATATATTAGTCCCGAAAATTAAACCGGTAGTATTTAAAACTTAAAAAGTTAAAAAGAAATAATTAATTTATAATAAAAAGAAGAAGAAAAAAATGAATAAAAATAAAAATAAAAATATATTAATTAATAACGACGCTAATTATAATCGTAAAAATAATTCTATAGAGAATTAACCTAATAACGAGGAGACGCCTATTAAGTATAAGAAGAAAATACTTATTAAATCTAGAAAAGATAAGGTTATAAAGTCTATTAAAGGAATATTTAAAAAATATAAAAAAAAAAAAAAATCTTAGGATTAAAGGAGACGAGGACTTTAATAAATTTATAAAGAAAAAATATAATATTAAAACTACTAAACCTCTAACTTAAGGAATAATAATATATAATATTATTTATTATAATCTTTATAACCTAATTAAAAAGAATATTAATAGATTTATTAAATACCTATATATAACTTTCGTAGTCTATAACTACTTTACTTTATTTATAAATCTAGGAATTTTAAGAGTCGACTAGATCTCTAAATTTAATATCCGTTTAAATAATTAAATTATTTTATTTATAATTAACTAGTACCCGGCTAGAATCTTTATAAATTAATTAAGTAAATTCGATCTAGTTAAAATAATATATAGTTTAAAATATCTTCTCGATTATACCGCTAAATAATAGAAAACGATAGGGGATATAGATATCGACGAGAATATATTAATAACGGGGGAGGAGAGATAATATTTATTATAATATAGTCTTACTTACCTTAGATCTAATTTAGGTCTAAGTTATTTTAACTTAACTTAATTTATTTTAGATTTAATTTAAGTCTAAACTAGTTTCCCTATTTTTATTTTAATATAGTCGGGATAGGAAATAAGTAAATACTTTATATACTAGTTTTTATTTAGATAATAACTAGCCCTACTCTAGTTTTCGTCCTTTATTTTTTATTTTAACCTACTCCTATACTATAACTAGGCTATGATTTAATAAACTTAACTATTAATTTAATAAATATCTAGATATTAATCCCGTCCCTTAATATTATAAAAGACTAATTATCTAGCTAGTACTCCCTAGTATTAGAATAGTTATTATAGGGGATTAACCCCCTAACCCCGAAGACCGTATATAATAATTCCTCGCCGAAGTTTAGAATAACCCTATTAGTTTCCTAAATACCTTCGACTACCTACGTATTTAGGTCGAGAGTAATTCTTTATTATAACGAGTACCCTTATCCCCGTTACCGTAGCTCTAACTCTTTTATTTAGGGAGTTAATAGACCTCGATTCTACTCAAGTTATTATTAAAGGTAAATTAATAAGAACCCTAGCTATTAAAGTTATCTACGAGAAATAGAGACTTTACTTCTATTATAAGTCGCCTAGGTATAATATAAGAATTTATTTAATTAAACTAACTAGCCTCCGATCTAGTATTATAATTATCGTTAACGACGACGAGAGCGTTATAGGAGGAGTTATTTTAAACGCGGGAAAAGAATAGTCCCGGTATAAAATCGCGTACTAGGATTATAGGTACCTAGAACCCTATATATACTTTTTTATCTATCGGTTATATCGTTTAATTTACCTTCGTTATTAATTAAGTTTTTATTTAAATCTATTATATAGCTTTTTAAAACCGACTTTACTTTTCGTAATAAATATATAATTATTTTCTATTAACTATAGAATAGTTAGACCCGAATTTAAATTAAAGCCTTAATTAATACTAGTATATCCGGCTACCTTTTTATCGATTATGATTTTATATATATTTATCGTCTACCTCTTCGCCTTTTTCGTTATCTTTATATCGTCCGACCCTTTAATAACGTACCTACCGCTATAGGATATATTATTTATATCGTAGAAACGATTTTAAAGATTTATAATTATTAAGAATAAATAGTTTTTTTTATTACTAAATTTAATTAATACCCCGTCGTAATTAATCTACTATATTTCTATTACTATAAAGTTACTACCGATTTTTTAGATAATTCCTTAACCTTCGCTTTATATTTTTATTTAAGAAATTATACCCTTAATCCCGTAAAAGTTTTTATAGAAGATAAACTCTTTTTTATACCTTAAGAAAGTTTCTAGATTTAAGAATCCTAATTCTTAATCTTATCCGATACCCGTATAGGGTAAGCCCCGATTTAAAAAAAGTCGCTAGTATATAAAGAGCCGTTATTATTTATAGACGATAATATTATTATTAAATTATTAATTCCGACTCGAGAGAAGTTACTCTAGCTTTAGGTTTATTAATAGTATATTTAATCCTAAGTTTATAAGAAGTAAACCTCGATTTAAAAGAGTTAACTTAGTTCTAGGTTTATTAAAAATAAATTTAATCCCTAGCCTAGCCTAGTATTTATATTAAATAACCTAGAATTTAAAAGGAGTTACCCTAGTTCTAGGTTTATTAATAATAAAGCTAGATTTAAAAGGAGTTTTCTCCGCCTTAGTTTTATTTATTTATTCCTATAAGAACTAGCTATAATAACGAGTATAATCGTATTGTTATTATTATTAAATAAAGAAAGACGCTTAAGATTAAGTATTATAGCCTAGCCTCGCTTCGTTTTAAATTTTAATATTAAGAATAACGAATCTAATACCTAGTTACTCTTAATATATACGAGATAAAATCTCGATTATTTATTTAACTCGTTAGGTTTAACGAGTAAACCGTATTTAATCTATTATTTATAGAAATCAATTAATTTTTAGGTATTTTAGAAGGAATCTCGACCTTAAATATCTAGTTTTATTAAGAATTTAGATATTATAAACCTAAGCCCCGCCTTAATTAAAATTTTAAATTAAGTATTTATAATTAAGCCTAAAACCGAGTTATATTTAAAATAAATAAAGAGCTTTACCTCGCCTCCGCCGTTATTTAAAAAGAGCTTTAAGTCTACTAAGATAATAAGAATATTAATTTAATTACGATCTTACCTACGCGGTACTATAAATTCCTAAACGTTTTTTTAAGAAAAGATATTAACACTTTACCCCCGTATTAATTATATAATTATATTATTAAGTTTAAAGAAGGGTTATAACCTCCGTTATTTAGTTTATATAATATAAATCGTAATAAGATCCTAGAGCTCCGCCGTTACCTAGATAAAAATCTTAATAAAGATTTTATTCGAGTTAATCGGTTTTATACCGCGTTCTTTATTTTATTCGTAAAGAAACTTAACGGAGGCCTATATTTCTATATTAATTACCGAGGGCTAAATATTATTATTATAAAGAATAAATACTCTTTACCTCTAATATTAAAAACCTTAAATCGATTAAATCGTATTAAGCTATTTTCTAAATTAAATATTATATTTATTTTTAATCGCCTCCGCGTTAAGAAGGGCGATAAAGAATTTATTATATTCCGTACCCGATTCGGCTTATTCGAATACCTTATTATATTATTTAAATTATATAATAACCCTACCTTATTTTAATACTATATTAATAATATTCTTCGTAAATTTCTCGATAAGATCTATATTATATATCTCGACGATATTCTAATCTATAATAATATTGAGGAAGAGTATAAAATTTATATTAAATATATCCTCTAAAAGCTCCGTAAGGCGGGGCTTTAAATAAATATTTTTGAATATAATTTCTATATTAAAGAAGTTACGTATTTAGGATTAATTATTATTATTTAAAGGATTAAAATAAATCTAAAGAAAATCGATACGATTTTAAATTAACTATAACTAGTTAATATTAAAGATATTTAAAGTTTCCTAGAGTTCGCTAACTTCTATCGGCGCTTTATCTATAAGTTTAATAAACTCGTTATATTATTTATAGCCCTAACTAAAAAAGGTATTATCTTCGAGTAAAGTATTTAATATTAAGTAACTTTTAATATCTTAAAGAAGACTTTTATTTTTAATATTATCCTAGTTTATTTCGACCCCGACCGTAAAATTATAATAGAAATAAATACGTTTAATTACGTATCTAGGGGGGTCCTATTCTAGTATAATAATTAAAACGTCCTTCGTCCTATTATTTACTTTTTAAAGAAGTATAACTTTATCGAGTATAATTATAAAATCTATAATAAATAGTTTATAATAATCGTCCGCGTATTCGAGGAATAACGCTTTAAACTAGAGAGATCTACTCTCTCTATCGAGGTAATATCTAATTATAAAGTTTTTAAATATTTTATTTTATTTAAGATATTATCTCGTTATTAAACGAGGTAGAGCGAGTTTTTATCCTATTTTAATTATAAAATTACCTACCGGCCCGGTAAAGAAAGTAGTAAATCTAATATATTAATATATCGGTTAAGAGACCTCCTTAAAGAGGGGGATAAATTAGACCCTAGATATTAATATTAATACTAGATTATATTAAAAAGAAAAAACCTAGCCCTAAAAGTCCTTAAAGACTATATTTATAATATATTACTAAATATAACGACCCTAGCTTTAATTCTAGTTATTTTAATTATATCGGTAATAAATCTAGAGATTTTTATCTAATTTTTCTAGTTATACCTCGTATTAATTTATACGACCCCGATAAAGATTAATATAGATATTAATCTAGAACCCTAAATCCTACCTACGTCCTATAAGTTTAAATTAAATAAAGATTAGTTTATTAATTTAGATAAAGACTTCTACGATACCCCGACCTATTAATTATAGGATATAATTAATTAAGCCGATTAATTCGCCCTTAAAGTCCTAGAAATATTATATTCTAGAATATATTATTATAGCGGAATTCCCCTCGCTAAATACGAAGATAAAGATAAAGTTCTCTACTTTTAAGGAAAGAGATATATTCCGAATTCTAATAAATTACGCCTTCGTCTAATCTAGCTAGTTTATAATAATATCGCGGGTAATTATTTAGGTCGTATTAAATATTACGAATTAATTAGTCGGGCCTATTAATGGCCTAATATTTATACTATTATCTAACGATTCGTTAGGAATTATTATATATATTAAAGAATTAAATCTTCCCGCTAATATATCTAAAAATAGTTACGCCTATTACCGCCCCCGTAACGATATTAAAGAGACGTCTCGATAAACTATATAGGTCCTCTACCGCTTTATACCTTTATAAGAATTATTTATCGATATATCCTAGTTTTCATAGACCGTTTAACTAAGATACGGTACTTAATATTAATTATATCGATAAAAATAAACGAAGCCTACGATATTTTCTATTAGAATATATAAAAACTTTATGAGTTACTAGATATTTTTATTTCGGATCGAGGATCTTAGTTTATATCGGAGTTTTAGGAGGCCTTATATAAACGCTTTAAAATCGATTAATATATATCTACCGGGTATTATCCTTAAACGGATAATTAAACCGAGTAGTTTAATACTATAATAAAATACTACCTCCGTATATATATTAATTATATATAGGATAATTAGGTGAAATAACTCTATAGAGCGGAGTTTTCTAATAATAATACCGATTCTTTTAATACTCTAGCCTCGCCTTTCTTAACTAATTATAATTAGTATTTATATATCGGTTTCGAGTTTATTAAATCTTTATTTTAAGATCTTACTATTTAAACCCGTATTTATTTAATCGCTACCGATGAATTCGTAATATAAATAGAAACCTTAAACGACTACCTCTATAATAAGATATTTATTATTTAAATTATCTTTAAATCCTCGGCTAACTAACGAAGGCGCCTATATACGATATATTTAATAGATAACTAAATATGGCTAAATATTAAGAATTTAAATATTATACGTTTTTTAGTTAAACTCGACGATTATAATATCGGCCCCTTTTAAGTCTTTAAGATTTTCGATAATTCTTTTATAGTCTAGTTAGACTTTTTATATTTTATAAAAGTTTACCCCGTCTTCTATACTAGCCTATTATAATTAATAATTAATAACCCTCTACCTAGATAAATCTAGTTTATCCGAGAATTTATAACTACCGAAGATAACTAATATAAATAATATATTAATAGTATCTTGAATTCTAAATATAATCGCCGTTATAGTTTATCTTTATTAAAATACTACGTTAATTAAGAAGGTTATATCGTTATATAAGAACCCTTCTAGTACTTTACTCGTTATTAATAATTTATTAATAAGTATTATATCTCGAATCCTAGCGCCGCTGGCCCCTACGAATTACTATATACTATTTAGAGGTATTAATATAAAGAACCTCTACTATCTTTATCCTAGTCTAATTTTTAAGAAGTTAACTCCCGCCTATATTATAATTTATTCTTTATCCGTTATTATCCCCTCGGTTATCGTTCTATATCGGCTTCGATTAATATTTCGTATTATTATATAAATAAATAGTACCCTATAGCCTAGCCCCGCCGTTATCGTTTATGAATAATAATATTAACGCCTAGTCTTATCCGTATATTATTATTTATTCCCCGTCCTATCCCTTATCTATTACTATCGATGACTCGAATACTCCGACGCGCTTTTATTTTAATTATTTCGTAACCCTAAATAAGATTTAGGGTTACGAAATCTAATTAATTAAATTAATTATTTATTTATCTCGTAGGAGCTCGACCTTAAAAAGGGGGTTATTATTATAGTATAACTTTACCTACCTTAAATTTAATTTAGATTTAAACTATTTTAGCCTAGCCTAATTTATTTTAGATTTAATTTAAATTTAAATTAATTTCCCTATTTCTATCCTAATATAGTCGGGATAGGAAATAAATAAATACTTTATATACTAGTTTTTATTTAGATAATAGCTAGCCCTACCCTAACTTTCGTTCTTTATCTTTTATTTTAGCCTACTCCTATACTATAACTAGACTATAGTTTAATAAACCTAGCCGTTAATTCAATAGATATCCAGATACTAATCCCGTCCCTTAATAATACTATATATAAACGAAGGGCCTATATATATTAAATAAATAAAAAATATTTAATATTAATCTATACTTTAAATATCCGGTTAAGGACAAGATCTACTATTAGAAATTAATATAAAAACGATTTTATAAAGTATATATTTAATTTATATTTAAATACCCCGACGACCCGATCTTCTTAACTCTATTATTATATATTAAATTATTACTATTTATAAAGAGAGCCGCCTAGGAACTCTCCTCCTTAATCGCGAATAATATTATATAAACCGAGATTAATAAAGTAATAATAGTAATCTAGTAAAATATTTTTAAATATAATTACGATAATTCTTAATAATAGTTAGAAAGTTAATAAATCCGCGCGGTATAGTTTTACTACGTCGTTTATAATAGTCCTCTAGATAATAATATTAAATCTACGAATAATTATAATAAAGTTAAAATTTCGAATTTATTATTAAAGTTTAAGATCGTAAATATATTAACTTTATCTTTTATAATTATAAATATATTAATATTAAAGTCCTAGACTTCTAAATAGTAATAATAATAAAAGTTTATATATAATAATAATAAGACTACGATTATAGTAATAATAAATCTAAAACCTTAATATTAAATAACTAAAGTTTTAATTTTAGATAATTAAACTCTTAGGTTTAAATAACTTTAGACTCGACTTTAAAGTATATTTATTATTAATTATTCTTAAAGATTTAATATTAGAAGGCTAGCCTCTTATTTAAAATTTTTAAACTTTTAAAATTATTTCCTAGACTAAAGTTTAGTTTTAATAAAATTTTAAATAATCCCTTTTAATTATTAATCCCCTTTCGATTATTAATTTATAATATCGGAATTATCATTTAAATTATTAATACCCTCTCTTCCTAATATTTACTATAATATAATATATATATTAACTAATTCACTTTATATTTAAAATTTATCGGATTATTATTATATTATAATAATATTCGAATTACTTCTAAAAGAGACCCGTAACTAGATCTATAGGTATTATTTTATTTATACCGAAAAAATCATCCTTTATTTAATAAAGAACGAGAGGTTAATATTTAGAGAAAACTTTTATAAATTAATAAAATATAATATAAATAAAGATTATAATATCCCGATTAGAGACCCCGAAATACTCGAGGGAGTTATTTATATAACGGATTAATTATATATTACTCTACTCGGCGTTAATAAAATTATTTATAAAGATATAACGAGTATTCTTTTTAGATATAATATTTAGCGCTTAAATTACCCTAATTATTTAATTAATAACGAGTATAATAAAGATCCTAGATTTATAAATATATAGTTCCGCTTTAAGCGTTATTTCCGTTATATTAGAATTTATTTATTAATAAATAATAATAGCGATCGTATTTTTATTATAATAAATATTAAAGCGGAGTAGCGAAATATAGGATTTAATATAAAAGATAAAGTTCACGGAGCCTTAATAACGAATTTAATAAACTTTTTTAAATAGAAAAATAAATATCTAATATAAATAATTGAATTATAATCTTTAACTTTTAATATAGAGAATTTATTTAATTTAAATAATTACTATCTTAGAGAGGTTTTATATAATTTATATTATTATATAATTTAAAAGGGCTCTTAATATAGAAAGAAACTCGATTTAACGAAACTTTATAACTATACTAGAATTAATAATATAATCCTTAATAATAATAATATACTAGATATTAAAGTAAAGTTTAAAACGAATATAAAATAGTCGGCCTTGATATAAACTAGGATAAATTAATAGAAGGGGAAAAAGAAGAAGATTTAAAAAAAAAAAAAGTAACGAATAATAATAAGGATAATAAAAACGGGAAACTCTAGGGTTTAAACGCGTTATATTTTATCGGGGGGGCTAGGTAAAGAATAATTTTTAATCTCTAATAATAAATATATACTCTTTAATATTTAATAAATAACGATAATTAATTAATTAATAAATACTTTTAATAGGATTTTATCACGTCGGTATTATGATTTTATAAATAATAATAAGAAAGTTTATAAATAGTCGTTTATAACTTAAGTTCTATTAATATTAATTATTAATTATAATGTTTTTATACGCGGTTATATTAATTTATAATTAATTTAGATTTTATTATTAAGACTACGGTATTAATTTAAAAGTAGAATAATATAAATATTTCAATAATCGATAGTTAAAATAAAGTGAATTAGATATAATATTTAGATCTTATATTTAAACGTACTATCTAAAGATTTCGTAATAAATAGAAAGTATTAACCCGAAGGGGTTTAGCGAGTAGAAACTAACCCGAAGAGATTTAATAAAGTTTAGTATATCTAAGGGACTAAGGTAATGTCTAAGGATAAAATCTAGTATTATTAATAAATTTACTTTAATTAAAAGACGTTTTTCGAGTTTTTAACTACTAGTTACAAAACTCATCGGTCGTCGCGAGATCTATATTTATATTATATTAAAATATATTAAACTTTCCGCTAAATTACTACGAATAATTAATTATAATTTCTCGTTAAGATAATTTCTTACGTAATTTTATTTTTTAAATCCTAGTTAATAGTATACCCCTAAATAACTTTATTACTACTCTATATTATATTTTTAAATATCTCTATTACTACCTTATAATATATATCTCTAAATCGCCCTATTACTAATCTATACTATATTTTAAATATTTTTATTATTACTCTATAATATACCCCTAAATAGTTATATTATAGAATAGAGTAGGGAATCCCTTCCCTTCCCCGGCCAAGGAAGGGAACCGGGGAAAGAAAGAGAAGAAAACGAAGGCTCGGTAATTCTCTTCCCTAGAGTAGAGAAGAGAAGAGAATAATAATGAATCCCTTCTCTACTTTCTTTATAAAGCTAATATTATAGCCTATTAATATACTATCTTAATACGTATTTTAATTATATTAATCTTTATTTTAACCGCGGGTTATACTAGGCGGTTTAGTATATTTCTAAATACTTTTACTAAATATATTAAATATTTTAATATATTTATTTATATATTTATAAAGATTTAATAATTTAATTATATTAAATATATATAAATATAATAGAGTAACTAGACTAGGTTTATTAATATTAAATATATTAAATCCTAGACTCTTCATAAATCTTCGATTTAGTAATTATAATTTTCTAGGATAACTAAGATTATTTATATTATATAACGTTATAATAGTTATTAATACCGCGCTAGTAGTTTATTTTTATATCGCTTATATTTTCCTTTTATTTCTAGACTTTACTAACTATTTATTTAATTAATAAACTCGTTAAATTACTCGGATATCTTAGTATCCGGCTCTCTTATTATTTAATTTCTTATAATTATATTTATCTTTATACCTAGTATTATTTAGTAGTTACTTTATCGCGGAATTCTCCCTTTTAATAAAAGTTAAATAAGAATTTAGATTTATATTAAAATCTAAAGGGTATAAAAATTAATATATTTAAAATAACTAGTCTCTTTAATTAAAGTTTATTATAAATATTATTATAATATTAAATAATAAATAATAAGAAAGAATAATATAAAATAACTTTTATTAATCGTTTTATAATTAAATTAAAAAATTAAGAAGCCTAGGACTAGCCTATATCTAGATATTAATTAGATTTAATACTAAATAATAAATATTAAAATAGATTAATATATTATATATATCGTTAATTATTTTATAGCCGACGAAGAGAAATAAGCCTCGGGCTAGTCTTTATTTATATTTAATTTAAAATAAGATAATCGAGGTTATCTACCTAGTAAATAAGGAAAAAGAAAGGCCGAAGAGGAGTTAAATAAAAACCTTAATATAATAAAATTAAGAAATCGTTTAATAAATTATTTTATAGAAAAGCTTTAAATAGAGTTATCTAAAATTATTAATTAAAAAGTAATTCGACGAGTAGAAAAGACTTTAATACGTAATAAGGGATAAATAAATCTATTAATTATAAATTAATAAAGGATAATTTAATAGGCGAAGATTAATATTATTAATAAAAAGTATATACTAATCTTTATATTAATTTATATTATATTATTTAAACGGGATTAATACGTAGTAACGTAATAAGGTTTTTTAGGGTAAATATACCCGCGTTATTACGAAAACTATCGGCGGGTTTTTAAGTAGAGAGATAATTATTAATAATAATAAAGATTTAAATTAAATAGATAAGGAGCCCCTAAAGGATTTAGAAAATTCGTTAGAATTAATAAATTATATACTTTAAGTTCGATAGAAAATAGACGATAAAGAAAATTATAATATCGAGAGCGATACCGAAAAAGAAAATTAAAAGGATACTATTAAGACTTTAATTATATTAAGTTAATAAAATATAATACGAGTAACTTATAATAATTATCGAGAATATTAAACTATAGTACTTAAGTCGTTATAAATAAAGATTAAATACTACGATAAATATTCGCTAAAGAAATATAAGTATATAGGGTTCTCGTATATACGAAGAAATAATTATCTTCTATATTTTTATATTAATCTATATACTATTTAATATTAATTATAGGTTAATATGTACGTAAAGAGTTATAAAAACGTTTATTATAACTTAATAAGATCTTCGATAAACTCGAGCGCGTATTATAATATAATATAATCTTTTAGTTTATTATAAATCTAAAGATTTATAAATTACTTAACGGAAATTAGTAAAATATCTAAGGAATAAATAAATACGTAGCGCTAGACGAGGATAATTATAGATAAATTATAATATTAAAACCTAATTGACTATGGCCTAATAATTATAATTTTATTAAATATAGATAGGTATTAGATAAAGATAGGGAAAGCGTAAAATAAATATTCGGGATACTTTTAAAACCGGAGTATACCGAGATAATAAAGAGAGTAAAGGTATTTTAGAAATTTAATAAATATAAGAAACTCGAAAAGAAACTAGAACGAATTATTTAGTTTAAGGAGTTTACGAAATTACTATAAAATTAAAAAGAGGTAGTAAATTCGTTTAGATTTCTAGGTATATTTCTACTAGGTACGGTTAATTATTTAAATTAATATTTATTATAGCTAGCCTATTAAAATACCCGAAAATTCATTAATATAATAACTTTTATTATTATTATACTAATCTTTATATTAATCTTATTTATATTTTATTATTATTAATTATAATTCTAACTCTCGTTTTATCTCCTTTTATCTTTTAAAGTCTTATTTATATTTTTATTACTTTATAAAGATTTTTAGAAAAGTCTAACCTCTTTAATTAATTTTAATAAAATTAATTCTAAAGACTCGTTTCCCTACGTAGCCTCTAAGCTACTATAATTTAAATATTTAATTATTATATAAGACCTAGATATCGCCTACGATTTAGAGAATAATCCTATATTCGATTTCTTCCTCGTTATTAAATTTTTTAATGTAGAATCTCGGGTCGAATACAAGCGTTTCGAAGAACTCTAGTTTATTATATACTCGGAAAATCTAGTTTATAAATTTATATATTTATCTTTTATACCTTCTCGAGTTTATTTATAATATTAATATTTTATTTATAATATTATTATAGGACGTTTTATTTAAGGGTTAGAATTATATTCTTTAACTCTTTTTTTTTTACGAGTTAAACTAATAATAGGAGTCCTAGAAAATTCTTTAAGTTTTTTTTTCACGAGGTTATTAAACTAGCCTTTATTTATATTATTAATTAAATCTTCGTCCTCGTTTTTTATTATATCCTCTTCCCGCCTCTTTATCTTTATTTTATATTCTTTAAATATTATTATCTCTTCTTAGTCTAGGTTTTATTATAATAATATTATTTCGTTCTTTTTAAAATAAAAGCGATTAAGGATTATTAAAGCCGAGAAAATTTCCGGACTATAAGATTTTTAGGTTAAATATAATTAATTAATAATATTAAATACTCGCTCGTATTTAACCCCCGTAGAAGGTATAACTAGAATATTACGAGCGATATAAAAGAGATAATTATAATATAACGAAAGTTCCTTTTATTTATTAAATAAATTAATTTTTATTATTAAATCCTATATTAAATTAACCGATATAGTTATTAATATAAAGATTAATATAAATAGTAGATTTACTTATTTCGCGGTAGCTTTAAAACTTATTACTCCGATTCTTCGGAATCGATATTTTCTTCTTATTTTTAATAAAATATTTAAGAGTATCTACGCCGACGTTTCTCTTAGTATATACTTTCTCTTAATTAATAATAAGTATACGCCGATTAAACTACTCCTTAAATTATTCCTAATATTAATCCTTTTACTCTTTATTAATCTCTTTATTTTAATCTTAACCCTAGAATATAATCGCTTTTTTAATAAGGTTTAAAAGAGTTATTATATTATATAGGCCGCCTAAGATTAATTAGGTTTAAGAATAATATTATTTTAATTTAACCTAAGCCTTCTTTAAACCTATTAATATAAATCTCTTTTAATTTATATTTTTAATTTTAAACTTTTTCTCCTTATTTTTAAAATAATTAAATAAAATATTATAGACCGAAAAGGCTATATAAATAATTAGTATATATAAGGTATTAATTATTTACGTATATTAATAGATCGGTTTATTAAGCTCGATAAAGTAATTTATTTAATTTTATTCGTCGTCGTTTATTTATAACTACTCTCTTTACTCGCGAAAAAACTCTTTTAATACCGGCCTTAGTCTTCGGGCCCGGATTAATATATAGTATATTAAATCTTATTTAGTTATTATATCCTAGAAGAGCTTTAATATAATAAATTCGTTTAGGTATTTTTTATTATATATCTCTTATCCCTAAATTAGCCTAGCCGATTAATATTTCTCGTTATTAAACTTTTTTTAGATATTTTAAAAGCGCTCGCGCCGTTAACTACTTTTATTAAAATAGGTAGAGGCTTTACGAATTTATATACCCTAAATTTAATAAATAAATAAAGGTAGATATAAAGATTAATATAAAATTAAGAATACGTACTTTTATAAAAGTAAATAGAATCCCGGGTTCTTTTCTTATATTATAAAACTTTTATTTATTTATTTTTTCGTCCTAATCCTTTTAAAAGTCTTTATTCGTTAACGAGATTTTAATAATATTAAAAAGTTCCTTTAAACCTAATTAAATAATATAAGAAAAATATAAAATATAATAAATTCTAGTATTCGTAAGAAAGTTTAATTCGTTATAAATTTCGCGAAGCTCGTATTTAAGCTCCTTTTTTATAACTATAAATTACGTACTCTCCTCCGCGGATATCGTCTCGAGTAATTAATATATTATAGTATTATCAGAGGCGTTATTTATAATAATCGATATAATACGGTCCTCTAAATTATAACGACGGATAATAATATTTAAATACTCGGTTAGATTTCTATTATTATATTTACCTTTTATAGATTTAAAAACTAAAAGTACTTTATAATATTATTATCGCTAGTCGATAAAGTATATATTTATAATTATATAGCTCTACTAGTTTCTAGAAGACTATAATTCTAGTATAAAAGTAATTTTAATATCGTTATTAAATAAGTCTTAAAGGAGAAGAGGTTAAATCTTTTAATACTTCTTTATTATATAGTTTTTAATTATTAACGTAAAAGAGAGAGTAAATTAAATATTAATATATTTAAATACTCGTTATATATTAATATTATTAATAGATCGTAAAGAGAGTCTAAGCCCGATAATTATTCGTATAAATAATTTAAGAAAGTCCTCTTAAGTTACCTCCCGGCCGTTAAATTTTAATATATTAATTTTTTTTTAGTCCTCTAAATTATATAATTAAAAATTTATATTAATCTTTATATTTATTATTTAAAAGAATAATAATATACCTAGTCTTTAAACGAGAGTATATATTAAATCGGTTTTATTTTATATATTAAAACTTTCCTTTTATATTTCCTTAATTCGAGGTATATTTTTATACTATTTATAATATTAATCCTTAATACCGTATAATTATATCTTTTATAAATATTCCTCGGCTCCCTAGTATTTATTATAATATTATAATCGAAATACTTTTACTCCGGAGCTAATTTTTACGAGGTTTATAAAAAATTAAGTATATAACCCTTTACTTTATTAATTTTATATTTCCTCTTTTAGTTATAATACTACTATTATAAATAAAATTATATAAGAAAATCGATAGTTATTTCTAGTTTATATATATAATAGCGATAGTCGCTATCTTTAATTATAAAATATTCGGTAGAAATCTTTACCGTAAACGAGGTATCCCGAGGTATTATACCGGGAGGAGAAGAATATTAATTATATATAAAGTTCTCTAGGGCGAAACTACTACTTTAAGATATTCTAGGTATAAATTATATAGATAAATAAAAAGAGTAGGAAAATAAAAGGATTTAATGATTATATTATAATTATATAGTTTATTTAGGTAAACTACGTTTTATAATCAAGGAATATTTTACGATAAAAATATCTAATAAAATATAATAATAAAGTAGATCTACGGCTCTTTTATATATAATAGGTTAGGCTACCCGTTATAATAATTATAAATACGTAGTTATCCGATATCCGTACCCTCTTTTATAAATTCCTACCGAAATTTAATTAAATCCTTATTAATTAATATTAATATTAATAATTATATCTTTAGTTATTATAGAAAATATAATTAATATTAATCTTAAGCTCCTTAACGGTTTATATAATATAATAATAATTAACCGGGGCTTTTGATCTTTTATTAACTAGCGGAGTCTAAAGATAATAAAAAAGATATTTAATATATATAAAATTCCTCCTAAAAAAGCTCGAGTAAAAAAAATCGCGGTATAAAATAAATAACTAAAGAACGATAATAAATAGGATTTCTTTATATTAAACTCGAATTCGCTAAATTTACTAGTCGTTACTTTATAAGAAATTAGATTTCTTTAAAAAATAACCGATTTTTTAATCCCGAAGTTATCCTTTACGCGCCTTATCCGCGAAATTATATATATATTATATAAATATTATTTTCGGATCTAATTTACGGCGCTAAACGCGTTATAAGAAACTATAAAGACGATATTAATTAAAAAGTTTATAAATAAATTATAAATTATCTCTATTAATATAGTAATTAACTTCGATTATAGTATTTAATCTTTACGCGATTTATAATAAACGGGTTACTCTAGCCCCGAAGGATATATATTTTATATAATAATTAAAGAGTATATCTACTAGCTAAAGATATATTATAAGATATATATATAGTTTAAGAGTTTATTATTTTATCCTAATTTTTATATCTAGTAATTTAATAAAGTTTTTCTTCGAGTTATAAATTTTTAATTTATAATTTACTTATAAATTAAATTATTTAGATTTAATAATTATGAAATTAATAAATAACTTTATTACTTTTTATAATTTATTAGATTAGGATAGAAGTCTATACTTTAATATATAATATTTTATTAATCGACTAAAAATAAATAATAACGGCGTTAATTCCGAATCCCGCTTTTAGTATTATAGATTTTATTATTTTATTTACCTCGTACCTTAACCTTACCCTAATATTTAAACTATATTAATAATACTACTCTAGGAATCTTTAATTAATCGAAAATAAGATATAGTATATTTATTAATATATAGATTAGTATAATTAATTTCTAATAATTTATATAGGCGCTTTCTTCTCTATATCCCTTAATTCTTTCGTCGTTATAAATAAGATGAAATTAAATATAATTAAGGAACTTATTAATAAGACACCTAACTATCGTAATATTTATTATTATTATATTTTTTATTATTATACATAAGGTCTTTCTTTAAAAGATTATTTAATTTTAATCTAATAAAGTTATTAGGATAAAGATTAGGATAAATAGTATTAATATTATATATAGATTATAGTTAATAACTCCTTTACTACCTATCTAAGCCGAAGTTATTTAATCGTAAAATAATATTATAGTAAAGTTACTAGGGTAAAATTACGCTTCGGATTAGCGTAGGGTAGGGTAGAGATCGAGGTATAATCCCTACTCTAGCCTAGCGTAGGGATCTATTAGCGTAGAGCTTAAAATAAAATAAGGTAGAATAAAAATCCCTTAGAGATCCCTACTACGCTAAGGCGGATTTCTAATAATTATTCTAATAACGCTAGTACCCCTATAGATATATATACTCATAGTTACTACTACCTCTATAGATATATATACTCATGGCTACTACTACCTCTATAGATATACGTATTTATAGCTACTACTACCTTTATAGATATACGTACTCATAACTACTACTACCTCTATAGATATACGTATTTATAGCTACTACTACTTTTATAGATATATATACTCATGTTTACTACTACCTTTATAGATATATATACTTATAGCTACTACTGCCTCTATAGATATATATACTCATGACTACTACTACCTCTATAAATACGCGTATTTATAGAATAAACGCTCGGACCTATAATTATTCAGGTTAATATTAAATTGAAACTATTATTAATTTAAAGTTAGATATAACCGAAAGTTATATTAAAGACGTAGTTTAATTCGTTTATTTTAAAATTAAGGGGACGTTTAAATAATAGTTTAATTTTAAATTTAAAACTAACCCTTTTTAAATATTTATTAATACGTTTTAATATTAACGTTTTCCCTTAAATTTATTACTTTATTCTTAAGAATATTTCGATTCAAAATCGGTTGAAAGGTAAAGAGTAAAGAATAATAATAAATATTAATTATAATAATTATTATAATAATCGTCTCTCTATAGTATAATCTATGATATATCTTATTATTAATCTATAATAGGGGTAGTAGTAGCTATAAGCGCGCGTATATCTATAAGGGTAGTAGTAGCTATGAGTGCGTATATCTATAGAGGTAGTAGTAGCCATGAGTATATATATCTATAGAGGCAGTAATAGTTATAAGTATGTATATCTATAGGGGTAGTAATAGTAGTGCGCGTATTTATAAAGGTAGTAGTAACCATGAGTACGTATATCTATAGAGGCAGTAGTAACTATAAGTATATATATCTATAGGGGCAGTAGCGTTATTAGAATAATTATTAGAAATCCGCTTTAGCGTAGTAGGGATCCCTTAGGGATCCCTACCTTACCCTACCCTAATTTAGAGTAAGGATCGAACCGTAATCTCTACCCCACGCCCTACCCTACCCTACCTCACGCTAGTATTCCCTTTAGGGATCTCTACGCTAATCCGAAGCGTAAGTAAAGTCTAGGATAAATAATATTAATTAAAATTATAAAATATAGAAAACGCCTTCTTTATAAACTATCGAATCTAATAACTCCTAAATAAATATATATAAAGATACTAAATAAATAAGATCACTAGTATAAAGATTAAAATAAAAGTATTAATTATTCTTATAAATTATAATATCGCTTAGATACTCCTTTAGATAAGTTCGAATTCGACGAGTATATATATAATAAGAAATCTATAATATATTATAATCCGGCAAAACTTAAAATTAATATATATAATTATACAAGTAAATCGCTATTAGTTATTTTAGTTATAACGGCTTTAAATATAATTTTATATATAAGTCCGTTTATACCTAGTAAATATAATCTAGACGATAATAACTACTAATATTAATATAATCCGTTTATTAATTATTTATCTTATCTTTTTTATTTAGATTTAAATTAATCCTATTTATATTATAAAGGGAGACCTCGTAATCTACTATATAAATAATATTTTATTACGGAGATTAAATATATAATTAAATATTAAAAGCCGGTTATTAGATAAGAAGAACCGGATTCTATCGAGATATTAATTAATATTAAACGTAATTTAAGAGTCTTATTATAGATTAATTAATTAAAGCTCGAAGATCTAAAATTATTTAATAAAAGAAAGTCTACGCGTCTAGCCGTTTAAGATAAAATATTTATAAATTAAAAAACTCGTAAAGATAAAAAGATAAAGGAGAAAAAAAAGGCCGTAGGTTTAATTTAAAATAAAACTTTAAATAATAATTTTCCTAACCCTTTCTCTTAATATTATTTTAATTATTATATTAATATATTACTTTAATTAGAATAATAGCGAAAACTTAAGGTAAGAAATATTTAATTTATATCCTAACCTTATCGTAATTAATATAGTAATTTATTATTATTTATAGCCCTTAAGGTTAAGAAATATTAATTTTAAAAAAAAGAGAAATCTTAAACCTTAAAAAAATTTATAAATTATAAATATCTTACTTTTTATTCTAGATTTATTATAATTATTATATTAATTTATTAATATAAAGAAAGTAAAGGATATAAACGGAGATTTAATTTAATTATCGAGTAAAAACCTAATTTAAAATAATAATAAAGATATTAATATATACTCTTTAATAATTTAAAATTTTTAATTATAACGAAAACCTTATAATAATAGGTTAAGAAATAAGGATAAAAGATAAGAGTTATTCTTATAACCCGTCGACGCCGTATAAATTAAAGACGTAAATATTTCGTCTTTTTATTTAGTTTTATCTTAATTAATATATTAATTTATTATTAATATTTATATTTCGTTAAATTCGATATTATTAGAAGACTACTAAACTTCTTATTCCTAAAACGTTATTTTAATATCTAGTTCGAGAGATTATATAAGATATATAATTAGGTTATAATTTCTAATAATAATTAACTACTCTAAAAATATTATAAAAGGCGACGGAGTATTATATAATTATATTATTTTCTAATAAGTTTTAAGCTTATTATATTACTAAATATATTTATTTTTAGAACTTATAATAGCGAATCTTACTATTATATATATAAAGCGTATAATTATTTAAGCGAAGAATATTAAATTATTAAAAAATCTAACGGGGGTATATAAAGGAAATATTAATATTTTATAATATTTAATATAATAAAACTTTAATATATTACGTCTATTTTCTTTATAATAAATCGTAAATATATATTTAATAAAAGGAATTAAGAATATATTAAAATAAAAGGAATTAAGAATATATTAAAATAATGAATATAACCTAAAGTTAGGATAAAGATTAATATAATTAGGGTACGCGTTAAAAGAGTATATTAATCGGTTATAATTATTAGCTTTATAAAGAGGGTAGAGATAAGGAATAATAAAGAATCCCTTATTTTTTTCATTTTTTTTCAATATTTTCTTCCCTTCTTTATTTATTCTCTTCTCTACTCCGGGGAAGAGAATAAGGGTTAATTTTATCCCTTCCCTTCTCTATTCCGCGGCGTATAAATAGTTTTATTACTACTCTATATTATACCTCTAAATATCTTTATTATTACTTTATAATATAGCCCCTTAAATACCCCCGTTACTACTTTATAGTATACTCTCAAATGACCCGGTATATTTCTAAATAGTATTATTACTACCCTATAGTATAGCCCCCCCAAATACCTCTATTACTACTTTATATTATATTATTAAATACTTTTATTACTATTTTATAATATACCTCTAAATATCTTTATTATTACTTTATAGTATAGCCCTAAATAACCCTATTATTACTCTATAGTATATATTTCTAAATATCTCTAAATGGTTTTATTATTACTACGCCGCGGAATAGAGAAGAGAAGGGATAAAACTAACCCTTATTCTCTTCCTTAGAGTAGGGAAGAGAATAAATAAGAAAGAGAAAGAAATATTAAGAGAAAAAAAAAAAAAAAAGAGATTCTTTATTATTTTTTATCCCTACCCTCTTTATAAAGTTAATAATTATAACCGATTAATATACTCTTTTAACGCGTACCCTAATTATATTAATCTTTATTTTAATTTTAAATTATACTAGTTATTTTAATATATTCTTAATCTCTTTTATTAAATATATATTTACGATTTATTATAAGGAAAGTAGACGTAATATATTAAGATTTTATTATATTAAATATTATAGAATATTAATATTTCCTTTATATACCCCCGTTAGATTTTTTAACAATCTAATATCCTTCGTTTAAATAATTATACACTTAGTATATATAATAGTAAAATTCGTTATTATAAATTCTAAAAATTAATATATTTAGTAATATAATAGGCTTAAAACTTACTAGAAAATAATATAGTTATATAATACTCCGTTATCTTTTATAATATTTTTAAAGTAGTTAATTATTATCGGAAATTATAGCCTAATTATATATCTTATATAATCTCTTAAACTAGATATTAAAATAACACTTTAAGAATAAAAAGTTTAGTAATTTTTTAATAATATCGAATTTAGCGAAGTATAGATACTAATAATAAATTAATATATTAATTAAAATAAAACTAAATAAAAAAACGAAATATTTATATCTTTAATTTATATAGTATCGACGGGTTATAAGAATAACTTTTATTTTCCGTCCTCGCTTCTTAACCTACCGTTATAGGGTTTTCGTTATAACTAAGGTTTTTCGAGTTATTAAAGAGTATATATTAATACTTTTATTATTATCTTAAATTAGGTTTTTACCCGATAATTAAACTAGATCTCCGTTTCTATTCTTTACTTTCTTTATATTAACAAATTAATATAATAATTATAATAAATCTAGAATAAAAAATAAGATATTTACGATTTATAGATTTTTTTAGGGTCTAAGATTTCTTCTTTTTTTAAAATTAAGATTTCTTAACCTTAAAGATTATAAATAATAATAAATTAATATATTAATTATAATACGATTAGGATATAAATTAAATATTTCTTACCTCGGGCTTTCACTATTATTTTAATTAAAGTAATATATTAATATAATAATTAAGATAATATTAAGAGAAAGGGTTAAGAAAATTATTATTTAAAACTTTATTTTAAATTAAATCTACGGTCTTTTTTTTCTCCTTTATCTTTTTATCTTTAAGTTTTTTAATTTATAAATATTTTATCTTAAATAACTAGACGCGTAGACTTTTTTTTATTAAATAATTTTAAATCTTCGAGCTCTAATTAATTAATTTATAATAAAACTCTTAAATTATACTTAATATTAATTAATATCTTAATAAAATCCGGCTCTTCTTATCTAATAACCGGTTTTTAATATTTAATTATATATTTAATCTCCGTAATAAAATATTATTTATATAATAAATTACGAGGTCTCCCTTTACGGTACGAATAGAATTAATTTAAATTTAAATAAAGAAGATAAAATAAATAATTAATAAACGGATTATATTAATATTAATAATTATTATCGTCTAGATTATATTTATTAGGTATAGGTAGACTCGTATATAAAATTATATTTAAAGCCGTTATAATTAAAATAACTAATAACGGTTTACTTATATAGTTATATATATTAATTCCAGGTTTTTCCGGATTATAATATATTATAGATTTTTTACTATATATAAACTCGTCGAATTCGAACTTATCTAGGGGAATATTTAAGCGATACTATAATTTATAAAAATAATTAATATTTTTATCTTAATCTTTATACTAGTAACCTTATTTATTTAATATCTTTATATATATTTATTTAAAAGCTACTAAATTCGATAGTTTATAAAGAAGGTATTTTCTATATTTTATAACTTTAATTAATATTATTTATCTTAGACTTTACCCTAGTAACTTTATTATAATATTATTTTACGATGAAATAACTTCGGTTTAAATAAATAATAAAGGAGCTATTAATTATAATCTATATATAATATTAATATTATTTATTTTAATCTTTATCCTAGTAATTTTATTAAATTAAAATTAAATAATTTTTTAAGAGAAGACCTTACGTATAATAATAAAAAATATAACGATAATAAATATTACGATAGTTAAGCGTTTTATTAGTAAATTCTTTAATTATATTTAATTTTATTTTACTTATAACGACGAAAGAATTAAGGGATATAAAGAAGAAAGCGCTTATATAGGTCGTTAAAAGTTAATTATATTAATCAATATATTAATAAATATACTACGTCTTATTTTCGATTAATTAAAGATTCCTAGAGTAGTATCGTTAATATAGTTTAGATATTAGGGTAAGGTTAAGGTACGAGGTAAATAGGATAATAAAATCTATAGTATTAAAAGTAGGATTCGGAATTAACGCCGTTATTATTTATTTTTAGTCGATTAATAAAATATTATATATTAAAGTATAAACTTTTATCCTAATCTAGTAAACTATAGAAATTAATAAAGTTATTTATTAATTTTATAATTACTAAATTTAAATAAATTAATTTATAAATAAATCGTAAATTAAAAATTTATAACTCGAAGAAAGACTTTATTAAATTACTAGATATAAAGATTAAAATAAAGATAATAAATTCTTAAATTATATATATATCTTATAATATATCTTTAGTTAGTAGATATACTCTTTAATTCTTATATAAAATATATATCCTTCGGGGCTAGAGTAACCCGTTTATTATAAATCGCGTAAAGATTAAATACTATAATCGAAGTTAATTACTATATTAGTAGAGATAATTTATAATTTATTTATAAACTCCTTAATTAATATCGCCTCTATAGTTTCTTATAACGCGTTTAACGTCGTAGATTAAATCCGAAAATAACGTTTATACGACGTATATATAATTTCGCGGATGAAGCGCGTAAAGAATAGTTTTGGGATTAAAAAATCGGTTATTTTTTAAAGACACCTAATTTCTTATAAAATAATAACTAGTAAATTTAGCGAATTCGAGTTTAATATAAAGAGATCCTATTTATTACCGTTCTTTAGTCGTTTATTCTATACCGCGATTTTCTTTACTCGAGTTTTTTTAAAAGGAACTTTATATATATTAAATATTTTTCTTATTACCTTTAAACTCCGCCGGTTAATAAAGAATTAAAAGCCCTAGTTAATTATAGTTATATTATATAAACCGTTAAAGAACTTAAGATTAATAATAATAATTTTTTTTAATAATAATTAAAGGTATAATTATTAATATTAATTAATAAGGATTTAGTTAAGTTTCGGTAGGAATTTACGAAAGAGAGTATAAATATCGGATAATTACGTATTTATAATTATTATAGCGGGTAGCCTAATTTATTATATATAAAAGAGCCGTAGATCTACTTTATTATTATATTTTATTAGATATTTTTACTATATAATACTTTATTTAATTATCTTAAAAATAAAGAGAAAAAATTTAGAATTAAAAATATAAATTAAAAGAGGTTTATATTAATAGGTTTAAAAAAGACTTAAATTAAATTAAAATAATATTATTCTTAAACCTAGTTAATTTTAGGTAGTTTATATAATATAATAACTTTCTTAAACCCTACTAGAAAGGCGATTATATTCTAAGATTAAGATTAAAATAAAGAGATTAATAAAGAATAAAAGGATTATTACTAGGAATAATTTAAAAAGTAGTTTAATCGGTATATATTTATTATTAATTAAGAGAAAGTATATATTAAAAAAGACGTCGGTATAAATACTTTTAAATATCTTATTAAAAGTAAAAAGAAGATATCGATTCCGAAAAATCGGAGTAATAAATTTTAAAGCTACCGCGAAACGAGTAAATCTATTATTTATATTAATCTTTATATTAAAAACTATATCGGTTAATTTAATATAGGATTTAATAATAAAAATAAATTTATATTTAATAAATAAAAGGAACTTTCGTTATATTATAATTATTTTTCTTATACCGTTTATAATATTCTAGTTATACTTTCTACGGGGGTTAAATACGAGCGAGTATTTAATATTATTAATTAATTATATTTAGCCTAAAAATCCTATAGTCCGGAAATCTTTTTAACTCTAATAATCCTTAATCGCTTTTAATTTAAAGAGAACGAAATAATAATATTATAATAAAACCTAGACTAGGAAGAGATAATAACGTTTAAAGAATATAAAATAAAAGTAAAAAAACGGGAAGAGGATATAATAAAAGGCGAGGACGAAGATTTAATTAATAATATAAATAAAAGTTAGTTTAATAACCTCGTAGAAAAAGAATTTAAAGAATTTTCTAGGATTTCTACTACTAGTTTAATTTATAAAGAAAGAAGAGTTAAAGGATATAATTCTAGCCCTTAAATAAAACGTCTTATAGTAATATCGTAAATATAATATTAATAATATAAATAGACTTAAGAAGGCGTAAAAAATAAATATATAAATTTATAAATTAGACTTTCCGAGTATATAATAAATTAAAGTTTTTCGAAATACTTATATTCGACCCAAGACTCTACGTTAAAAAATTTAATAATAAGGAAAAAATCGAATATAGGATTATTCTCTAAATCGTAGGCGATATCTAGGCCTTATATAATAATTAAATATCTAAATTATAATAGCTTAAAGATTACGTAAAGAAACGAGTCTCCGAAACCGATTTTATTAAAATTAATTAAAGAGGCTAGACTTTTCTAAAAATCTTTATAAAGTAATAAAAATATAAATAGAACTTTAAAGAATAAGAGGAGATAAGACGGGAGTTAAAATTACAATTAATAATAAAATATAAATAAGATAGATATAAAGATTAGTATAATAATAATAAGAGTTATTATATTAGTGAATTTTCGGGCATTTTAGTAGGCTAGTTATAATAAATATTAATTTAAATAATTAATTATATTTAATAAAAATATACCTAGAAATTTAAACGAATTTACTACCTCTTTTTAATCTCGTAATAACTTCGTAAACTCTTTAGACTAAATAATTCGTTCTAGCTCCTTTTCAAGTTTCTTATATTTATTAAATTTCTAAAATACCTTTACCCTCTTTATTATCTCGGTATACTCCGGTTTTAAAAATATCCCGAATATTTACTTTATACTTTCCTTATCTTTATCTAGTATTTATTTATATTTAATAAAATTATAATTATTAGGCCATAACTAATTAGGTCCTAATATTATAATTTATTTATAATTATCCTCGTTTAATACTACGTATTTATTTACTCCTCGGATATCCTATTAATTTCCGCTAAATAATTTATAAATCTTTAGATTTATAGTAAACTAAAAGGTTATATTATATTATAATACGCGTTTAAGTTTATCGAAGATTTTATTAAATTATAATAAATATTTTTATAACCCTTTACGTATATATTAACCTATAATTAATATTAAATAGTATATAAATTAGTATAAAAATATATTAAATAGTTATTTCTTCGTATATATAAGAACCTTATATATTTATATTTCTTTAACGAATATTTATCGTAGTATTTAATCTTCGCTCGTAGCGACTTAAATACTATAATTTAATATTTTCGATAATTATTATAGGTTACTCGTATTATACTTTATTAACCTAATATAATTAAAGCCTTAATAATATTCTTTTAATTTTCTTTTTCGGTATCGCTTTCGATACTATAATTTTCCTCGTTATCTATTTTCTATCGAATTTAAAGTATATAGTTTATTAATTTTAACGAATTTTTTAAATTATTTAAGGGTGTCAAGGGACGGGATTAGTATCTAGATATTTATTAAACTAACGGCTAGGTTCATTAAACTATAACCTAGTTATAATATAGGAGTAGGCTAAAATAAAAGATAAAGAACGAAAATTAAAATAGGGCTAGCTACTATTTAAATAATAACTAGTATATAGAGTATTTATTTATTTCCTATCCCGATTATATTAAGATAGAAATAGGGAAACTAGTTTAAGTCTAAATTAAATCTAAAATAAATTAGGCTAGGTTAAAATAAATAAGATTATATTATAATAATAACCCCCTCTTTGAGGTCGAGCTCCTATAAGATAAATAAATAATTAATTCGATTAATTAGATTTCGTAACCTTAAATCTTATTTAAGGTTACGAAATAACTAAGATAAAAGCGTATTAAAGTATTTAAATTATCGATAATAACGGATAAAAAATAGGACGGGGAATAAACGGCGGTATACGAATAAAGTTAGGCGTTAGCGTTATTATTTATAAACGATAACGACGGGGCTAAGTTATAGGGTATTATTTATTTATATAATAATACGAAGTATCGGTCGAAGCCGATACGGAACGATAACCGAGGGGATAATAACGGATAAGGAATAAATTATAGTATAAGCGGGGGTTAACTTCTTAAAAATCGAATTAAAATAAAGATAATAAAGATTCTTTATATTAATATTTCTAAATAATATATAGTAATTCGTAGAGGCTAGCGGCGCTAGGATTCGAGATATAATATTTATTAATAAATTATTAATAACGGGTAAGGTATTAAAAGGGTTCTTATATAATAATATAACCTTCTTAATCGACGTAGTATTTTAATAAAAGTAGACTATAACGGCGATTATATTTAAAATTCAAGATACCGTTAATATACTATTTATATTAATTATCTTCGGTAATTATAAATTCTCGGATAAACTAGACTTATTTAGGTAGAGAGTTATTAATTATTAATTATAATAAACTAGTATAAAAGACGGGGTAAACTTTTATAAAATATAAAAAATCTAACTAGACTATAAAAGAATTATTAAAAACCTTAAAGACTCGAAAAAGACCGATATTATAATTATCGAGTTTAATTAAAAGGCGTATAATATTTAGATTCTTAATATTTAATTATATTTAGTTATTTATTAAATATATCGGATATAGGCGCCTTCGTTAATTAGCCGAGGATTTAAAAATAATTTAAATAATAAATATTTTATCGCGGAGGTAGTCGTTTAAGGTTTTTATTTATATTATAAATTTATTAATAACGATTAAATAGGTATAGGTTTAGGCGGTAAGATTTTAAAATAAAAATTTAATAGGCTCGAAACCGATATATAGATACTAATTATAATTAATTAAGAAAGGCGAGGCTAGAGTATTAGAAGAATTAGTATTATTATTAGAAAACTCCGCTCTAGGGAGCCATTTTACCTAATTATCCTATATATAATTAATATATATACGGAGGTAGTATTTTATTATAGTATTAAATTATTCGATTTAATTATCCGTCTAAAGATAGTACCCGGTAGATATATATTAATCGATTTTAAAACGTTTATATAAGGCTTTTTAAAACTCCGATATAAATTAAAATCCTCGATTTAAAATAAAAATATCTAGTAACTTATAAAGCTTCTATATATTCTAATAAAAAGTATTATAGGCTTCGTCTACTTTTATCGACGTAATTAATACTAAATATTATATCTTAATTAAACGGTCTACGAAAATTAAAATATACTAATAAATAATTCCTATAAAGGTATAAAGCGGTAGGGGATTTATATAATCTATCGAGATATCTCTTTAACGTCGTTACGGGGGCGGTAATAAACGTAGTTATTTTTAAATATACTAGCGGGAAAGTTTAATTCTTTAATATATATAAAAATTCCTAATAAATCGTTAAATAGTAGTATAAATATTAGGTTACTAATAGGCCCGACTAATTAATTTATAAGATTTAATACGATTTAAATAATTACCCGCGATATTATTATAGGCTAGCTAGATTAGACGAAGGCGTAATTTATTAAAATTCGAAATATATCTCTTTCCTCGGAAGTAAAGAACTCTATTTTTATCTTTATATTTAACGAGGGGAATTCCGCTATAATAATATATTCTAGAACGTAGTATTTCTAGAACCTTAAAGGCGAATTAATCGGCTTAATTAATTATATCCTATAATTAATAAATCGGGGTATTATATAGGTCTTTATCTAGGTTAATAAATTAATCTCTATTTAATTCGGGTTTATAGGACATAGGTAGGGTCTAGGGTTCTAAATTAACGTCCGTATTAAAGTTTATCGGGGTTATATAAATTAATATAAAATATAACTAAAAGAACTAGACGAGAATCTTTAAATTTATTATTAATATAATTAAGGTAACTAGAACTAAGGCTAGGGTCGTTATATTTAGTAATATATTATAAATATAGTCCTCAAGGATTTCTAAAGCTAGGTTTTTTCTTTTTAATATAATCTAGTATTAATATTAATATTTAGGGTCTAATTTATCCTCTTTTTTAAAGAGGTCTTTTAATTAATATATTAATATATTAGATTTACTACCTTTTTTATTAGGCCGGTAGGTAATCTTATAATTAAAATAAAATAAAAACTCGCTTTATCTCGTTTAACGACGAGATAATATTTTAAATAAAATAAAATATTTAAGAGCCTTATAATTAAATATTACCTCGATAAAGAGAATAGATCTCTTTAGTTTAAAATATTATTCCTCGAATATATAAACGATTATTATAAACTCTTTATTATAAATTTTATAATTATACTCGATAGAGTTATACTTCTTTAAAAAATAAATAATAAGACGAAGGATATTTTAATTATTATATTAAAATAAAACGCCCCTAGATACGTAATTAAATATATTTATTTCTATTATAATTTTATAGTCGGGGTCGAAATAAACTAGGATAATATCGAAGGTAAAGATCTTTTTTAAAGTATTAAAAGTTATTTAATATCGAGTATTCTACTCGAAGACGGTACCCTTCTTAATTAAAATTATAAATAATATAACGAGTTTATTAAATTTATAGATAAAGCGCCGATAAAAGTTAACGAATCCTAGGAAATTTTAAATATCTTTAATATTAACTAGTTATAATTAATTTAGGATAATATTAATTTTCTTTAAATTTATTTTAATCTCTTTAATAATAATAATTAATCTTAGGTACGTAATTTCCTTAATATAGAAATTATATTTAATAATATTTATTTAGAGCCCCGCCTCACGGAGCTTCTAAAGGATATATTTAATATAGATTTCATACTCTTCCTTAATATCGTTATAAATTAGAATATCGTCGAGATATATAGTATAGGTCTTATCGAGAAATTTACGAAAAATATTATTAATATAGTATTAAAACGAGGTAGAGTTATTATATAATTTAAATAATATAATAAAATATTCGAATAGGCCGAATCGGGTATAGAATATAATAAATTCTTCGTCGCCCTCTTTAATATAGAGGCGATTAAAAATAAATATAATATCTAATTTAGAAAATATCTTAATACGATTTAATCGATTTAAGGTTTTTAATATTAAGGGTAAAAAGTATTTATTCTTTATAATAATAATATTTAGCTCTCGGTAATTAATATAGAAATATAGGCCTCCGTTAGGTTTCTTTATAAATAAGATAAAGAATATAATATAAAACCGATTAACTCGAATAAAACTTTTATTAAAATTTTTATTTAAGTAACGGCGGAGTTTTAAGATTTTATTATAATTTATACTATATAAACTAGATAACGGAGGTTATAGCCTATCTTTAAACTTAATAATATAATTATATAACCGATACGGGGGTAGAGTATCAGCGTTTTTTCTTAAAAAAATATCTAGGAATTTATAATACCGCGTAGGTAAAATCGTAGTTAAGTTAATATTTTTATTATCTCGGTAGGTTTAAAGTTCTTCTTAAATAATAATAGAGGCGAGGTAAAACTCTTTATTTATTTTAAATATAACTCGGTTCTAGATTTAATTATAAATATTTAACTTAAAGTTTTAATTAAAACGGAGTTTAATTTTATAGTATCTAAATTCTTAATAAGATTAAATATTTAGGATTAAGATTTCTTCTAGAATATCTAAGAATTAATCGATTTCTATAAATAATAAATTAAATATAGTTTACTCGTTAGGCCTAACGAGCCTGGTAAATAATCGAGATCTTATCTTATATATATTAAGAGTAACTAGGTACTAAATTCATTATTCTTAATATTAAGATTTAAAACGAAGCGAGGCTAGGCTACGATATTTAATTTTAGGTATCTTTCTTTATTTAATAATAATAACGATATAATTATACTCGTTATTATAACTAGTTTTTATAGGAATAAATAACTAGGACTAGGGCGGGGAAAACTTCTTTTAAATTTAAATTTATTATTAATAAACCTAGAATTAAAGAAACTCCTTTTAAATTTTAAATTACTTTATATAAGTATTAAATTAAATTAAAAATTAGGTTTATTTCTAATAAATTTAGGACTAGGTTAATTTTTCTTAAATCGAAGTTTACTTTTTATAAATTTAGGATTAAGTATATTATTAATAAATTTAAAACTAAAGTAACTTCTCTCGAGTCGGAATTAATTATTTAATAATAACGTTATCGTCTATAAATAATAACGGCTCTTTATATACTAGCGACTCCTTTTAAATCGGGGTTTACCTTATACGGGTATCGGATAAAACTAAAGATTAAAATTCTTAGGTTTAAAAACTTTTTTAGGGTATAAAAAAGAGTTTATTTTCCGCGAAGACTTTTACGGGACTAAAGATATAATTTCTTAAATAAAAATATAAAATAAAAGTTAAGGAATTATCTAAGAAATCGGTAGTAACTCTATAATAATAAAGGTATAATAGGCCGATTATAATAAGGTATTAATTAAATTTAGTAATAAAAAAGACTATTCGTTCCTAATAGTTATAAAGATTTAAAATCGTTTCTACGATATAAATAATACGTCCTATAACGGTAGGTACGTTATTAAAGAGTCGGACGATATAAAGATAATAAAGAAAACGAAGAGGTAAATATTAAATATACGTAAAATCATAATCGATAAAAAAATAGCCGGATATACTAGTATTAATTAAAACTTTAATTTAAATTCGGGACTAGTTATTCCGTAGTTAATAAGAAATAACTATATATTTATTACGAAAAGTAGAGTCGGTTTTAAAAAGCTATATAATAGATTTAAACGAAAATTTAATTAATAACGAAGGTAACTTAAATAATATAACCGATAAATAAGAAAATATATATAGGGTTCTAAATACCTATAGTCTTAATATATAATTTTATACCGGGATTATTCTTTTCCCGCGTTTAGGGTAACTCCTCTTATAACGTTTTTATTATTATCGACGATAGTTATAATACTAGATCGGAGGCTAGCTAGTTTAATTAAATAAACTTTTATATTATACCTAGGCGATTTATAATAAAAGTAAAGTCTTTATTTCTTATAAATAACTTTAATAACCGGGGTTCTCGTTAATTTATCTTTAATAATAATTTAGGTAGAATCGAGGTTTATTAACTCCCTAAATAAAAGAGTTAAAGCCGCGGTAATAAAGATAAAAATACTCGTTATAATAAAGCGGGCTATAAAGATAGAAGTGAATAAAAGTATAATAAACCTCTTTAAGGTTTATCTTAATTTAATAAGAGTAGTATTTTAACGAGGTAGACGATATTTAATCTATCGAAGTTCTTAATCGATTTCGGAGTATATATAGACGTATTTATCGAAGGTATATAACTATTAATTATTAATTTTCCTTTAAAAGATAGAGGCCTATTAGGTAATATAATTAACGTTATATTTTATAATATTAATTAAGGATTCGTCCTTTATTCGAGAACGTTTTTTCTTTTAAATAATAAGGTTAAAATATTTATTAAAAGATATAAAGCCTTATTTAAGTTCCTAGATATAATTCCGAGTATCCTTTTATTTAAACGGGTTATTATATACTTCTTATAGTTTCTTTTATTAATCGGTAAAACTAGTTAAAGTATAAAAACCCTCTTTTCGGTAATAGTTTATTAAATTAAAGGCCTTTTTATTAATAATTAATTCAAGCTCTATATAAGTGATCTTATTATTATCGGTAAAATAACGGTTATAATTAATATATATCCGCTATATTAATATTTATTTTTAAATATTTAATTTATTTTAATACCCTTTATATTCCGAGATATCTAAGAGTTTTTCGGATCTAGGAGGCGTTCGAGATCGTAAAGAAATAAGTTATTAAGTATTTAAAAAAGAAGACGAGCGTAGGCCTATAATAATAATATTATTAAAAGTATTTTTATCGAATACCTAGGGCGGGGGCTAAAGTATAGTTTAAGTTATTGTTAAGGTGTGTATACAGAATGTATGGTTTTATTAGTTTTGTAAAAAGATGTTAATTATCTATGGAGGATTTGGCCCTGATATGCCAGAATCCAGCTAAGGCGCTAGTCCTAATATGGAAGTACCGAGGCTCAGCCTGGTAATACTATGCCAGAGTCTACCCCGTGACAGAACGCCCCTTTTAAAAGAAAGAAGTTAACGCCCTCGTTGATACGCTGATATGGGGTATCGTAAGTAATAACGTAAGTGGCGTCTATATGTAGAACTAATAGAGTAAGTAAATATATATAGTATGTCCCTAGCTCTTGAACAGTCGGTGCGGGGTAGCCGCGGGAGTACCGTAGAGCCTTAAAGCTTGGCGCAGAGCCTTAAGGATTTTTCTTAGTATACTTTTAGATATTAATTCTGGCGATAGTAAGGTAAGGCGATAGGAAGGTATAGAGGTGACGTAGGCGAATAGCGGTAGTAACTATAGTGTTGATAAAATAGGGGCGTATGCGTTTAGCGTTATAGGAGTATTAATGGGGAGGTACTAAATAGTCGACTTTTTTCGTATATAAAAGTAAGGTCTTGGCGCAATTTTTGAATAGCCAGCGAGTTTTAAAAGTAGTCGTTTACCGGTATTTTCGAAGTTAAAACTATTTTAGCGCGGTACTAGTCCAGATTCGGCTAGCTCCTATACTTAGTCTTTAACTATAACCTAATAAGTATCATACTCTGGATTATTAACGTCGTCACCTTCGTCTTCTTCTAGTACGCCGTTATAGGCGGCACGTTAATATAGCGTAGCGGTATAGACGGTATTCTGATATAGCGTGGCGTAGTGATTACTAAATAGCTTCTTATCGAATGGCTTACTACTAAACGGTTTACTAAATCTATCCTTAAAGGGCTTATAGGGCTTATTATCGAGTAGTTTCTAATTATCTTACTAGTAGGATTACTACTATTAAAGCTGAAAGTAAAGTAGCTTTTAAGGTAGTATAGGGCCGCGAGAGGAAAAGTCCTCCCAAATTAATACCTTATTGTCTACGTCTTTAAGGAATTAATTTAACGTTATTATCACTTTTAGCTCAGGGATATCCCGACGTATATTTATATAGAATACGTTCTAAACGGTTAAAAGCTAGGAATATATTAAGGTAATATTTACAAATTTAGCGAGGTATAATATATTTTAAATAAATACGTAAGGATAAATACCCTTTCGAATATCCTAGGGTGTATATATAAGGGTAGCGATCTTAACCATAGTTACTAAGGTTCTAATTTTAAATCGATCGATAAGGGTAATATACCACTACTATAGATCGGATACGGTATTACGTAGGAGCTTCTTTTCAAGCTCTATTAACTCGACTAAATACTATATTAAGGCTAAGCCACGAAGGCACGCGGGAATAAGGTTCTTAAGGGCGGCGTAGGTATTAGGCTTTATATCTACTATATCTTTAAGTCTATCCACAAAAACGTAAACGTCTTAGTAGTACACGTACTTACCGGTATTCAGAACTAGGGCGTTATTTCTAGGCTTATACTAAGGGTTAAAAAAACCAACGTCTTTAGCCTTTAGCTTATCGTCTTTAACGGTAAACTGTGAGAGGTTAGGAAGCTCGACGTTATCGTCTAGGGTATACTCTTCTAGCTAGTATTACTACTAATTAATAAAATCGGTTAATACTTACTTCATGGCTTAGCTGACAGTAGTAGTAATTATTACTACTAATAATATAGCTTGCTCTACGGTAAAGCCTAGTATAAGACCCGGATTAGGGTTACGAGGAGGTATATTTTCTTAAGGCGGTGTTAACTCCTACTACTCGGTATTCAAGCTCTTCTAGGAGCGAGTACCATGGTTAAAATTACCTAATATAGTAATAGTAACGACAGGCCTACTAAAAGGGTCGTTTCTAGAGTTTATCGGATATAGAGGGACTATATAGGTACTAGTCTAAGGCAGATAAGCGTTTTCTCGTATTAAGGCAGGTAGAACCGTTAGGTTACTAGTTAAATAAAGTATACAGAAGCGTCTTAATGGATAAAGTAATCGGTATAAACCGTTACTACCATTTATCAAGGTGTGTATATAGAATATATAGTTTTATTAGTTTTGTAAAAAGATATTAATTATCTATAGAGGATTTGGCCCTAATATACTAGAATCCAGCCAAGGCGCTAGTCCTAATATGGAAGTACCGAGGCTCAGCCTAGTAACACTATACTAGAGTCCACCCCGTGACAGTTATAATAAATATAACTTAAACTATTACCTAAATAATAATATAGATTAAGGATTATATATTTAATATAAAAGAAAAAAAAGACGTAGACGAGGATAAAATATCGAATAAGAAATTACTCTCGATCTAAATATATAAATAATCGAAGGTATTTAGGAAACTAGTAGGATTATTCTAAACTTCGGCGAGGAACTATTATACGCGGTCTTCGGGGTTAAAGGGTTAATTTTTTATAATAATTATCCTAGTATTAAAGAATATTAATTAGATAATTAATCTTTTATAATATTAAGAGACGGGATTAATATCTAGATATTTATTAAATTAATAGTTAAGTTTATTAAATTATAACCTAGTTATAATATAGGAGTAGGCTAAGATAAAAGATAAAGGACGAAAGTTAAAGTAGGGTTAGTTACTATCTAAATAAAGGCTAGTATACGGAGTATTTATTTATTTCCTATCCCGACTATATTAAGATAGAAATAGGGAAACTAGTTTAAACCTAAATTAAATCTCAAATAAATTAGGCTAGACTAAGATAGATAAGGTTATACTATAATAAAGGGCTCTTTATCTATCTAATTTAAATCTTTATTATTATTAATAATTATCTCTCTACCTAAAGACGCGCCGACGGTTTTCGTAATAACGCGGGTATATTTACTCTAAAAAATCTTATTACGTTACTAGGTATTAATCCCGTTTAAATAATATAATATAGATTAATATAAAGATTAATATATACTTTTTATTAATAATATCGATCTTCGCCTATTAAGTTATTCTTTATTAATTTATAATTAATAGATTTATTTATCTCTTATTACGCGTTAAAGTCTTTTCTACTCGTCGAATCGCTTTTTAATTAATAATTTTAGTTAACTCTACCTAAAACTCTTCTACGGAATAATTTATTAAATAGTTTCTTAATTTAATTATATTAAGGTTTTTATTTAACTCCTCTTCGGTCTTTCTTTTTCCTTATTTATTAAATAAACGACCTCGATTATTTTATCTTAAATTAAATATAAATAAAGACTAGTTTAAGGCTTATTTCTCTTCGTCGGCTATAAGATAATTAGCGATATATATAATATATTAATTTATTCTAATATTTATTATTCGGTATTAAGTCTAATTAATATCTAGATATAAATTAATCCTAGGTTTCTTAATCTTCTAGCTTAACTATAAAATAATTAATAAAAATTATTTTATATTATCCTTTCTTATTATTTACTATTTAATATTATAATAATATTTATAATAAATTTTAACTAAAGAGATTAGTTATTTTAGATATATTAATCTTTATACCCTTTAGATTTTAATATAAATTTAAATTCTTATTTAATTATTATTAAGAGGGAGAATTCCGCGATAAAGTAACTACTAAATAATACTAGGTATAAAAATAAATATAATAATAAGAAATTAAATAATAAAAGAGCTAGATATTAAAATATCCGAGTAACTTAACGAGTTTATTAATTAAATAAATAATTAATAAAATCTAGAAGTAAGAGGAAAATATAAACGATATAAAAATAAGTTACTAGCGCGGCACTAGTAACTACTATAACGTTATATAATATAAATAATCTTAGTTATCCTAGAAAATTATGATTACTAAATCGAAGATTTACTAGGAGTCTAGGATTTAATATATTTAATATTAATAAACCTAGTCTAGTTACTCTATTATATTTACGTGTATTTAATATAATTAAATTATTAAATCTTTGTAAGTATATAAATAAGTATATTAAAATATTTAGTATATCGGTAAAGCGGGGAGTTAGTATTCTACCGAAAAATACGTAAAATATATTTAGATCTATTTAGTTTATATATTAGCCCTAGAGATCGTTTTAATACCTACTTTCGTTAAGAGTTACTAAGAGTAGTCTTTTCCTATTAATAGTTATTATTTACTATCTTATATAGTTATATTAAATATAAATACGCGCGAATTATATCGGGCGATTATATTATAGTCGGAGTATTATATTTATTAAACGCGTAAGTTACTATTAATAGATCGTGTTTAATAAACGTATATATCGCTATTAAGATAATACGTTTATTAAATATATAAGTTTATATTATCGTCCTACTATAGTCTTATCGATTTTAATAGTTTTTTTGTTTTTATCGTTTTATTAATCTTTAGCGACTTCTCCGCTATAATCTAAATCGCCGGCTTTACCGCTACCGCTACTATTATTAATATTATATAAATTTACGCGCTTAGTACTAAATATATATTTATTAGAGTTCTATAAATAATTATTAATCTTATTCGATATATAATTATTATCTACCTCTTTCCGACTTCCTTATTATATTATTTAATTAATATACTACTATTTATTAAACTTTATATAAATTATATTATTATTTTTATTCTTCCTTAATTTTACCCTTTTTAAATTTTATTATTACTCGTAATTTCTTCCCTAGTTATTTAATATAAGTTTTATATTTATTTTTATTATCGCTCGATATAATCGAGTTAGTATTATTTCTTTTATATTAAACCCGATTAGGTTCTTCCGGTATAAAAGCGGTTTAGAATTCTTTAAATCTTTATAATTTAAAGGTAATTTAATCTTCTAGTTATTTTTCTCTTTATATAATATTAAAGGTATATTTCTCTTTAAGTTTAAAAACTTTACGCGAGCCGCTTTATACTTTAATATTTATATTATTATCGGGTTCTTTTATTCTAGTAAAGGTTTATTTAAGATTCCGTAGTAAAAATAAAAGCGAGTCGGGGGCGATATTTTATTATAAATAATAAATTAAGTAGGTTTAAAATAATTATACTTTATTAAATTTATATATTAAGAATTTAATATCGTCGTTCGGGTAATAATAAAGATTAGAAGTATTAAGATATATAGGTTATAAAGGGATAAACTATAAATACTTAATTAATTTATCTTAGGGTTATCGTTTTATACGTATTAACCTATATACTTTTTACGTTATTAATTAATATAAAAAAATTACCTTAAAACTTATTATCCGAAAGGTTAATTTATTCGTCGTTATTTAAATTATTAACGAAGGGTAGATTATATATCTAACGACTATCGAGGTCTATTATAGCTATATTATTATTAAAGTCGAATTTTTCTATACTCTTAATAATATCCTTTACCCTCTTTAATAGTACCCTATAAATACGAGTTTTATATCTTTTATCGTCGAGACCTATTTATACTCTTTATATTCTTTTTTATTAATTTAATACGGACTCTCGTTAGCTAGTTATAATACGTTTATCGGTAATAAAGTTGTTAAAATAGGGTTCGTTTATTTATTTATTTTATTATCGATTTATACCTTCGTTAGTTATACTATTAAACTAGAGTATATTTTATATTAAAATATATAAAAGTTTAGCGGTATAATAGTCTAGCGGTAAAGGAGATTACGTTTTACTACGAGCCGTTTTATATATATATAATAATTATTATAGTTCGTACGATCGTTAAGGTATAGGCGCGTTATTATTTAAAGAAGTCGAATAATTATACGTTAAACTAACTTTAATATAAAATATTTATTTAAATAAATTTAACCTTCTATACTTCGGTTAAAGTAAACCGATTATTAATTTTATTAAACTTAATTCCGATTTTAAACCCCGAGTCCTTAATTACGACGTCTTATATATATTTTATTTAATTATTAATTTATTAAGAGTTATTATCCGGCTAAAGCTCTCTACTCTTACCCGGATTATAAATATATTTAATTAAGACGATTATTTTTAAAAACTTCTCGTAGTTAAAAACGATAATAATATATATTTTATAAAATTCTACCTTCGTCCGGCGTTTTATATTATTTTAGAGGTAAAGATTATATTTATATTAATCCTTATAAATTATAGAATATAAATTAACTTTACTATTAGAGCCTCCTTCTATTTAATCTTTTACGAGATAATTTATTTACGGTAACTCTAGCCTATAATAAAATTAGTTAGATTCGATTATATATAGTCCGAGATATTTATTTTTATCTTAATATATTTATTATTTAAGAAAGTTTTAAAGTAACTCCGTTTTTCGTTATTTCCGGGTTATTTATTCTCTTTATCGCTAGAATCCGAATCGTTATAATTATATTCTAATTCCGAGTTAGAGTAACGATTATTCCGCTATAAATCCTTATAGGACGCGTTATCTCTACGATAATCCTAAAAGATAGCCGGATTAATATTAAATATCTCTTAATTATAAATCGTAAATTTACCCTATTAGATAATATATTATTAAGGTATAAATTACGAATTTATATATTACTTTAATCGGATTAAATAAAGCGGAAGAAAGGTATTAAAAAGTAGTAATTATTAATAAAAGTAGAATTTACGCGGTCGGGGGAAAGGGGGGAAATTATTTATTTTTAAAAAATTAAACTTAATAGGATTAAACCCTAGGGGTTTAATCCTAGTTTATCGAACGTAATTAATATTTATTAAACGTTATAAATATTAATTCTCGAGGTTTATATTAAAGAAGCCGGCTATTCTTAATTATTAAATTTATTATTATAATTAATACCCTTTTTCTTATTTAAATTTAATACTTTCGTTTTAATTATATATCGAGAGCCTCGCCGCTTAAATTACTCGAGTTTTGGTTAAAGGTCTCGGTCCTTTAAAGAGGGTTTATTATTATATATATTATATAGCGCTTAATTAATAGCTCTCGGATATTAAAAGAAAAATATTTAATACCTTAAATATATATTTCTACTAGCGCTACTCTTTATTCTTATTCGTTAAAGATAACTATATTTAGTAGACTAGGGCGGGCGTAAATAATTACGTCTTTTTTATTATCGTAACTTAGGTCGGTTTTAATTAAAGATATAAATTTTTTAAAGTCGAGGTCGTTTATACTCGTTAACCCCGTATATATACCGCTCTTCTAAATATTTTAAATCGTATAGATTATACTCTAGTCTATACCGTTTTTAATATATAATATTATATAGTAGATAAAATTAATCCGATTAGTATTTTTATTTATATAGGTAGAGTTCGGCCTATTATTTAATTCTTAATAACTCGGCGCTTAAGAGTCCCTAATCTTTCTAAATATTTATATAATATTATTTAACCTTTACCCGCCTTTTTTTATTATAGTTATTTCTTTAAATAAAGAAGAGTAGGTACCGGTCCTTTTATTATTTAAAGATATCGCCGAATATATAAACGAACTCGTTATAAATACCTACGAAAATAGGTCGTAGATAGTTCTTTATATTTATTATATTTAGGTTTTGACCTAGGAGATTTATAGCCTTTAATTATTTCTATAATTATATAAAAATTAATGAATATACGGTTTTATCGATACCTAACTTCGCTTTTATAATCTTCGCCGACTATATTATATTATTAAAGTCTTTTAAACTTATTTTTAATTAGCCCGTCTTTAGTTATTATAAATATTATATTTAATAATCTTCCGTATATCCGTTAATATCGAGGTATTATTTTATTATTTATTTATTCCGGCGGTAAAATCGGGTAATAAGAAAAAAACCGAGCCCTAGCCCTAATTAATATAAAAGTAATTAACTTATATTTTATAGTAGAACGATTTTTTATTATTTATAATCGAATATATTATAATTTACCCCCGTAGTTTATTTTATAATATTTATTATTTTAATTATTCGCGCGTAGTTTATAAATTAAATAGTATATTATAAATTTAAATATTATATTAATTATATAATCTATCTTCGCTTATTATAATTATAGTAGGTTTAATTATTTACTCGTATTTCTTATATTAAAAAGTCCTCGTTATAGATTAAATTATATAAGTTTTAATCGGTATAGTTATTAATATAAAATACGTCGTCTTTTTTTATAGTCTTATTTATATATACCGGTATAATATATATACTCTTTATAATTTTTATTATCGGGATAATTTAACGCCCCCTAAGTATCCTCCGTTTAGTAATTAAATTTACCGGCTATAATTCTACCTCTACTATATTATAGGTCTTATATAGAGAGCCTTTATTACTAATTTTTAAAAAATCGACGAGGGTATAATTATATTAAAATAATTTACCTTTAATATTTTAATAATTTATATTTAATACCGTTAAAAGAAGCCGGAGTTAAGTAGGACTTTAGTTATAAAGAGAAATTATATAAGACTACGATTATACTTTTCGTATTAAAACGTAGTTATATCTTTACTCTCCTTAACTCTATTAATTAATTTTATATATTACGCGGTCCGTAATTAGGTTCTTTAGGTCTTTTAAATCTTTTTTATCTAACTTCTAATATTATAAAAACGAATAAAGATAAATAAAATATAAGTTAATTTAGGTAGGATTAATTTCTCTTTTATTTATAATTTTAATAGTTATCGGTTCTTTACCCCCCTCCTACCGGTATTAATATATATAAATAATTAATACCTTTAAAAAATATTTAATATATAGTTTCTTTTATATTACGGATAGCGGGTATTAATATATAGTATTAAATCTTACTCTTAAAGCTCTCTTTCTTTCTTAAAACTTTAAATTATATTAAAATTTAAATAATCGAATCCCGTAATTAAATTTTAGTACCTTAATTATAAGAGTTATTATTTTTAAAATAAATAATCTCGTTATAAAATAAAGTAGATTATTCTTTATAACTAGTATCCGTAGGTAATAGGAAGCGTAGCGGACGAGTTATTCCTAAAAAATCTTTTATTTATTAATTAACTCGAAGAAAGATTTAATTAAATAACGATATACTATTTCCCTATATTCGGTATTATAATTATCCGTAACGCCGAATATTCGAATTTACTCTATATAATACGTTATTACGTAGAGTTTTAGGATATTAAAATAATTATCTAGATTTACTCCGTTATTTAATTTATACCGGCGAAAATAATTCTTTAATTTATTAAAACGGTAGAGTATATCTTAAAGATATCCTAGTATTTTATCGTCGTATAAACGGTATTAAATAATTAATATAAAGTTTTTAAATACTCGTATATAATAGAGTTCTCTTTTATATAAATCGGTTATATCGGTAAAGCGGTGAGCCCGTATTCTACCGAAAAAGACGGAAAAGACGCTTAGATCTATTTAACTTATATACTAGCTCTAGAGATCGATTTAATACCTACTTTCGTCTAAAATATCTAAATACGTATTTAATACCTCGACTTATTTTGAATAAATTTAAATAAATAGAAATAAACTAGTCTAAATAGTACCGGTAGATAGTTAGATATATATAGTTATAAATGAATTATATAGTCTATAATACCGCGCTAGCTTAGGGGGTATTACACGTATATATAATTTTTATAAATTAACGTAATTTAAAATCTAAATTAAATTAGCGTAATTATAGCGCTTTAAATAGCCTTAGCGAGCTACCCGGCGCTAGTAGAAAATCACGGATTTAAAATCTTAAATCCGAAGTTACTATTTTTAGGTTTTTTATTAAAAAAAATTTTTTTTTTTTTTTTTTAAACGTTGTCTTTTCGTTATCTTTCCGCCTAAAGCCGGCAAAATACGTATTTAGTACCTCGACTCTTCTTATACGGTCTCCCGCTTTACCGATATAGTAACGGAGCGATTACTAGTATTAATTATTATATAATTACTCTTCGGTCTTTACCTATTTATTATACGATAGTATTATAGTATTTATAGTTCTTTAAGTCGTAGAAGGTTAGAATAATACGAAATCTTTCGTCTAATTATATTATTTCTAATATATTCTTTAATCCTACCTTCGCCCCTTTTAATTTTTTAATAATAAGCGCGCTCTCCTCGATAACTAAAATAATTTATTTAAAGAGATAATTAACCGTACCCTTAAATAATTAATATAATATATCGACTAGTATAACTCTATATATATTAACCGTAGTATATAACTAGGCGATATTATATACTAGATATACCTATTAATTATTATTCTTTAGGATATTTTCTTCGCGCTATCGCCGAATTTAAGATTAAGTAAAAAAGTAGGTTCGGAGGCGCTATTTATTTTAAAAGTTTCCTCGTTTATTTAATAATACTATATAGATCGTATATTATTAACCGCTTTTAACTCTTATAATTAAAACCTACTCCTTATAATTTATTATAAAATTTATAATAATCGGATAATAAGATTAAATCTTCTAGTTTATATATATAATAAAGAGACCTATAATCGCTACGGTTTTAATTATTAACTTAAAGTTAGGATTTTAAAATTATCTTAAATAAAAGCTTTTATTATATTTATAACCGAGTATAATTAATATAAATTTATATTATACGTCGGATTTAATATATTCGTCGTTATTAAATATAATAAATAGAAGTCCTAAAAGTATTAAACCTAGTCGTTTTTAATCTCGCTATATTTATACCTTTAAATTCTTTATAATAAAATAAATTAACTATATAACTAGATTACTTTTATATTATATAAATAAAGTCTTATTTATAGAAAGAAGTAATAATACTATAATAACTTTATTAAAAAACTTCTTTTATATCTATTATTACTAGTCGCCGATATATATCTCGGTATATACGTATTTATTATTATTATTATACTAGTATACGGGTTTAAATATTATTTTATTTTTAAATAACCGGTACCCTAAGAGAAATCGGAGGGCCTTAATAATATCTCGATATAAGATATTATAATTCTTTAGCTCGGTCCCCTAAATCTTTAATTAAATATTAAATATCTATTTTATTTATTTATCTTCGTCGATACTAAATATAATACTATTTTATATTTCGGTTAAATTATCGGTATTCTTATAATTAAAGAGGCTATATAGTAATTCGAGTCGAATATTACGGAAAAATTTATCGCGACCGCCTTTAGTTACTTTTTCCTCGTAAAACTACTAGGCGAGCGCGTAGTTATATATACTCGGAAATAAATAATATACTCCTTTTATTTTATTAATAGATTAAGAATATATACTAAACTTTATAATATTAATATTTACCTTATCGGGTTTAATATTTATTTCTATATAATAATTATTACCTTCTATAAACGTTTTTACCCGAATATATAAGGATATAAATAAAAGACCCTTATACCCGATATTAAAGGATAGAATTAATAACTTCTCTTATTTATTATACTCTAAATTATTATAGTTAAGCCGGTTCGAGGGCGTTTAGTAAATAGTAGTCTCTATATCTATATCGACGTTTTTTATATCGACGGCGAAAGACCTTATATTAATTCCTTCTATATTATTTATTTTTATAACCTCGTTATCTCTTTAGGTATATATCGCTAGTATTATTAATTACGGGAGTCGCCGAGGTAGAGAGGGTAAGATTCGTAGTTTCTTATATAAATAATTATCGACGAAGACTTTATAATATAATAAATATCTATTAATTCTACTAGAATTTACGAAATTCCGTTTATAATACTTATATATATATAGTACTATAATATCTATTTACCGCGGTAATATTATCGATTTATAATTATTATACTATATATATAATTAGGTAAGATCGGATATCCGAAATAAAAATCGAAAAGGGGGCGTTCGATAAACGAGTTTAATATTTATTAAATATACTTTCCTATATAATATATATTATTAAATAATATTTAATTTATTTCCTACCGACTTATAGTCTTCTGTATAATAATAAGAGTAGATTCTTCGAATAAATACGCGGGTAATATCTAGATTTATTATATAGTAAAACTTTAGAGGCTACCCGCCGCGAGCCGATTTATATTAATAAATAAATAATATTTTAATAGTTTAATATTTAGATTTTTTAAATCCTTATCTTTAGAATAATTTACTTCTAGACGTTCCGCCGATATTAAAGAGTAACGATTTAATTTATTTATAATTTCACCGGTTTATATATATTTAATCTTCCCTATTATCTAATTTATTAATTATACTCGGGATTAAGATTATTAATAACTATTATAATAAAATAAATAAAAGGAGTTATTACTAAAAGATCCGAGACTTATATATATCCTCTACGTTTATACCGATAATAAAAGAGGGAGTAATATAACTCCGAAACCCTCCTCTACTAAAAAAACGAAAATATTAAAATTTAATAATAGCGATAAGCCGTAAGGGCCTATAAATAATACTTAATTTATAACTATAAGAAATAGTAGCGTATAATATAATATAAACGATATTAATAATCGGTTTCTCGAAGGTTTTTATACCGCGCGTTAAACGAATGTCTTCCTAATTAACTCGAAGATAAATTTAAATTAAACCTTTCGTTTCTTCCGAATAAGATTTAACCTCTATATTACCGATATTCTTAATTTATTAATTTATAAAAGGAATAAGCGGTTTACCTATAAATTATCTCGACTCGCTTTCTATTTAATTTAACTATATAATTATATCGAGAATATATATAATTAAATAAAAGGGTTATTAGGGCTACGGATACTTACTTTTAATTATAAAGAATATATCGGCTTTAATAATCGAGTAGGTACTTTATTTATAAATATCCTTCGTATTATTATTATAATTAATTATAAATAGGCCGGACCCGTTAAATTTAAAATTATTCTCGAGAAATATACTCTTATAATTAAAATAAATATTAATATTAATACTTTTATTAACGGCGAGTAAACCCTACTATTATTTCTAAAAAAAAGGCGGGTATAAAGTATAAAATTACTACCGTCGAGCCCGACCTAATTAATAATAAGGACGCTAATAATAATATCGTTATAAAAGATATTACCGTCGTTAATAAAAATACGACTACCGAAGGTACTCCCGTTAAAGAAAAATATATTTATAATTATAAATCTAAATACTCTAAGGCTCCTTTAATTAAATACGCCGAGAAATATTTTATAATTATAATAACCTTTAAGGATAACGGTACTACCGGTATAAATATTTAGCTCGCGGATAAGAATTAATATAAAGATAAATTTATTTCTAGAAATCGGATTAAGGAGGAATAAAAGGATAAAGATTATCCTTTAAAATAGAAGTTACTATTTCGTAGGTTAACGGGGGTTTTTATAATAAATACTAGTAAAAATTATACCTTATATCGAATCGCCTTAAGGTATAATTTAATTAATTTATTTTATTTAGTAACTTATAAATATAAAGCCCGAATATAAGATTATTATATAATTATAGTTATTTCTTTTACTTTTATCTCTACCGAAGACTATTTATCGAGGGTTAATTTATAAAATAAGATTATAATAACGAAACTAAACTATAATCCTCGATATATTAATTTATTTAAGACCGGACTCTCTAACTTTACTTTTTTTACTATTTTATTCCCGAGTACCTTAATAATAATAACCGGCGAATATACTAGTATTTATATATACTAAAGTATTTATTATATAACGAGTTAACGTTTAAAATACCCGCCGATCAAGACGCTTATTATCGTAAAATCTATATCTTTATATTTATTAATTACCTACTTTAAAATGATACGAGTTTCTTAGAAATTATCTATTTAAAATCTATATAAATATTTAATTATAAACGAGGTATTATTAATTAATTATAAGAAGTAGGTTATTATAATTAATACTTTACTTTACTCGCTTAACTTTAAGTACGACTATACTACGAAGAGTTTAATATATTTTTAATTATTATAAATACCTTTATACCTTTATTTACCGATTATAATATTTCTACTTCTCTATTTATATATAATTACTATTAATATGAGTAGTTATATACGAGGAATTATAAACCTCGTAAATAGATAATTACTATTATTTTAAGATTCCGTTAATAGACTCCGTAGTCTTATCTTATTAAATTTAATCTACGTCGAAGGTCTTTATATCTTAAGTTATTTATAATTTACCTTATTTCTTAAATAATTTCTTTATATAATCGCCGAGTTAGGAGTAATAATATAAAGAGAGATTACTTTTTATATAAATAAATAATTATTATTAATAAGAATTTTAATTAACGGATTTTATAATTTCGCTTTTTTAAATTTCTATTTATTTTATACCCCTTTATACTTTAAATAATAATATTTTATTAATTTATTATATTAAGTAAATAATAAATTATAGTTACTCGTTTAAATAAAGATAACCCCGGTAAAATTACCGGCGACGTATATATAAATCTTTAAACTATCGAGCGCGACGAAGTCGATAATCTTATTAAAGAGCGAGCCGATAATAATACTATATTTATAAAAAAGAAGAACTCTTTATATAAAACGAGAATTATCTTCGAAGGCTAGGGTAAACCTATTAAATAATTTAAAAATAAAAATACCCGCGTAATATATAAGATTTATATAAACGAGAATAATAATTAATGGTTTAATATATATATTTAAATTAAGGCTTTTATTAATAAAGAAGAACCTACTCCCGATTACTCTCGCGAAGAGTAATTACTCTATATTTAAATATTCCGGCTAAATACTATAAACGATATTTAAAATAAATCGTTAGTTTATATATATCTTAAGGCTTTTATAAATAAGCCCGCCTAAAATAACTTTATCGAGTAAATATACCTCGATTATTATATTAAATTATAGGAGGTCGGAGTAGTTACTTACTATACTATAAAATAATTAATATATATAGAATTTTCGTTCCGCTTAACGAAGGCGTAGATTAAAGAAATCCTATAAAAAATTAGTAATCTAGGCGTTTTTTAATATATTTAAAATTAATTACTCGACGTATTTACTAAACTAGAGAATAATATAATTAAATTTACTATTTTCTTTTCGACCTTAGAGGCGGATTTATTTTTTATCCTATATAGCGAAATATTATTTATATTTAATCTCGAGCGAGTATATATACTATATATTTACTAATTTAATAGTTTAACCGATACGAAATATAAAGTTTAGAAAAATTAAATTATACTAGTAGTAGATCGTCCAAAGATTAATTTACCGTTTAATTTAATATATATTAATAATAACGAGTACTAGATTATCGAGGGTATATCTATTATTTACTAGGAAGAGAATAAGATAAAAGATATTAAGAATTCCTAATTTTAAGAATATTAACTACGCGCCCTAATAATTATATTAAAGAGTAATTATATTTATATAAACCTCCTCCGCCTACCCTTAAACTACGAATATTACTTTTTAACGGAAAATAACTTCGTAATTAAATTTCTTATTAAAGAATAAATAGTAATTATCCTATTAAAACTCTTTCCTTATACTAGTTCGCTCGATTATATTATTATATTTAACCGCCTTTAGAAATACGAAAAGAATAACTAGAATAATTTAAAATTAAAGTCGGTCTTTAATTTAATAGACTCGTAAAATATATTACGCGAAGAGTTTAAAAAATTCTACTTTAACGCGGAGCCGATAATAATTAAAATTATTCCTCTTTTATCCGATATCCTATATAAATTTAAACTAACCATTATTAAAATACTAAATCCCGTATATAAAGAAGATATAAATTATATTTATAACCCTCGATAATAACGATTTATTATCGGATAAGATTTACGTACCTAAACCGTAGTTAATATTCTTTAAGAAATAGATTTTAAGGTTAAACTCGAATAATAAAATATCGATTTAAATAAATCTTAAATAAATATATTAAAATACCTATTATATATACTTAATAACCTCGGACTCTTAAAGAGACTATAAGGAACCGGGAAAATAAAACTCGATATAATTATTATTATATTATTTATATCGGCTAGTAAAAAGGTAAAGGTCTTAAATTTAATAAATAAAATAATAAACTCTTTTATTACGAAGTTAAATACCGAATTTACTCGGCTCGGTAAAAAAGGAATTAAAATTATAAAGAAATATATAATTCGCTTTTATTTATTTATAATTAAATAAACCGTCGTTTAAAATAAGAATTAATAATATATAGTTTACGATACTAGTAATTTACGATAATAACTTAACTCTTCGCTTCTTTAAAATTAATATAATCGGCTCGCGGTAGCTATAATAAATAAAATTAAAAAGATACTTTTTAATATTATAAACTATTATTATAAACTTTATAATACGAGCTTCGGTACTTTATTACTATAAATTATAAACCTTCTCGGTCGATTTAATCTAAATATTAATTTTACTTTTATTAATAATATTATTATAAACGATAATAATATCCTTAAAGGTGTATAACTAAACGATAATAAAATTATTAAAGACGGCGAGTTATAAGGCGAGAACGATTCTTAAACCGATATAATATAAATTAATAATACTCTTTAACCCGATAAATCGTAAGGTAGTTAAGAAATAAAGAGACTCGGATTATAATAATAATAATTTTATCGACTACGATAACGAAGATACTACCTTAATAGATAATATAGACTTCGAGGATTACGGGGGTAGAGTAGGGCTTATATCTAAAAATATAATCTTTTAGAAAATTAAAAAGTTATAATAAACGATAAAAAAGAATATTAAATATAAATTAGACGAAACAGGGAATATAACCTACTATTAAAAACTTTATAAATACTTTCGCGAGATATTTTATAAAGTTAAGAACGGCGATACGTTCGATAACGAGGAGGAATACTATATATTTAAAATACTCGAATCGTTACTCTTAAAGAATATCCTTATAAAGGACGTCGCTATCGTTACTATAATTTTTATTAATTCGGGTTATATAATCCTAAAGAAGAATTTTAAAGGCGATTATATTATTATTTAAAAAACTAATAAAATTAATAACGGGGAGCTCTTCGTTACTTTAATATAATATAAAACTACTATATACTTATTAAAAGACGATAAATAATTATTATTTAAAGAGTAAAATATAAAGTATAATCCTTTCGCTAAATAGATAAATAAGAATATATATAAATATTAAATAAGTCTAGGCTACCCTAAATACGACCTAACGAAATAATACCGAACTATTATGAATATTATTAATACTATCTTTAGAATTTAATATAGAAGTTTTATTACTTTTATAATAGATCCGGCTAGTCGCCTTAATATTACTATAACTACCGAAATATATAAGAATTTATTTAATACCCCTATAAACTTTATCTAAATTAATACCGACGGATAATATTATAAAATAAGTTTCTTTTAATCCGGTTAAAATAAACGGGAGCTATAATTTATTATAAAACTCTACTAGTACTATATCCAAAAAAGAATCAAAATTAAAAATATCTTTATCCTCGTAAGTTATCTCGTATAAATTAATTTTATAAAACGAGCGCTAGCGCTTATTATAGGATTAAAAGATATAGATACCGGAATTATTAATAATTATTAAAGCGAAGAGAAATCTATAATAATTCTCTATATAATAAGATTCGAGAAATTAGGCTTTATATCCTTTAGTCCCCGCCTCTTTATTAAGGTTTCTTATATAGGCGACGCTTTAACGATTATTATAAATTAAATAAAGATTTAATTATACGAGAAGAAATATAAACGATTCTATTATAATTATCTACGAAGACTTCTAATAAAAATAGATACCTATATTAAATACGAAGAGGAGTTCTTAATATTTAATCTTATTAAATATAACTACGATTTAAACTCGGACGATAATTTTTAAAATAAAGATTTATATATAATAAATTAATCGGAGGAAGATCCTAGTAATATTATATATATAGAAGAAGAAACTAGAAATATTAAAGGATTCGATAATAATTAGGATACTACGGAAGTTTATAATATTTAAGACCCGATTACTTCGGGATCTAGTATTAATATAAAGAATTTAATAACTCTTATTATCGACGATATATATAATTAAGGAAGAGGCCGTAGTATAAGATACGTAATAACCTCTAATATTAATAATGATAATACGTATAATTAAGGGTCTAGCGAGAATATAAAATTAAATATTAAACCTAAAGCTATTTAATTTATTATATTAAATACGAGTAAAGGTAGAAAGTTTAATAAACCTTCGGGGGTTTAAAAAACTAGCGAGTACCTATTATTATAAGATAAAATTATAAATTAATAAATTTTATAATTTATTAAAAACTTCTCTATTAGCCTCTTTATAAAGAAGTAATTATAATATATAAAATATCTTTAATAATTTACCTACCCTAACTAGGTACGAGTTATCTATATAAAAAATATTAGAACTATAATAGAAATATTATATATACGGTATTATTTCGGAATAATACCCCTTATATATAGCCTGGAAGATAATACGTTATATCTACTTTTCTTTAATAAATAATAGGGCGGTTTAATCTCACCTTCCCTTCTATTTTAATGAATTTATTAACTAGGAATAATACTCTAACTATAGAACGTACTATATACGATTAATAAGTTATTATATATATATAATCGACTACTCTTCCGACTAGCCTTTATACGTAAAGGGTATAATAGTTATAATTATTAAATAAAAAGATTAAACCGAGTAAAGTAAATATAAATACCGGCCGCGAGCGATCTTTATTTATAAATATTATTTTTAATTAACTATAAACCTTATTACTAAAATTTATAGTTATTATTAAGATATATAATTAAACTACGATTACGATTTTATTTATAAAACTATAAGTAATATATTAAAGCTAGAAACTATATTATTTATTTTATATTATTAAGGTTAAAGCTACGATATCTTTATATAAATACGAAGACTATAATAATAACGAATTTAACTCTATTTTAAGAAATTTAATAGAACTCTATTTAAAAACTACTACGGAGGATAAAGATTAGGAATAAATAAAAAAAGAAATTAAAATATAATTAATATCGAACTCCTTAATAGATTTTAAATAATACGTAGTTAAAGTTACTAGGGACGAGTTTATTATTATTTTAATTTTAAAATACGAAGATAATACTCTAAAACTTTTTAATAATTCAAATATCGACGATATTTAGAGTACCTTCTCTACTTTAATATAATATATTGTTTATAATATAAAACGGTAACTAAAAGATACTAGCGAAAAGTTATTACGTAAATTAAATTAATTATAATAACTTTTTTTATCTCCTAGCGAGGTATTAAACTAAACGCGGATAAAAGATATTATATTATTACCCGTTATATTAAAGCGGTAGACGAATTACGCGGCCGTATAAGGATTTAATCTACTAGACGTTAATTTTAGAATAAGGTATAATAATTTAATAACTAGATTTACTCTCGCGGATATCGTTAAATTAATCGACCCTCCGTTAAATTTAGAAAAGATAATATTAAATATAATATTATTAATATTTAAAAACTTTAAACGAAGATCTAGGGCTAAATACTTCGTTATTATTAAAAATCTAGTTTAAGTATTAAAGAAGTAAATTTATAATTAAATTATTAAAGAACCGTTAACTCCGCGGAGTAATTAAAGAAGTTATTAATAACGAGAATACCGACCCTATATTAGAACTCATACTAGTAAACTAGGGATTAATTTAATAACTCTTTTTATTCTTAATAAAAATAATAAAGTCTTAAGGTAAATAAACCCTTATTCCGTTTCTCGATATTATTTATAGTATACGATTAATATCGGGTAGTAGAAATAATAATAGAAGATAATTCTAAAGACGAGATCCGTAACCTAAGGCGAGGAAAACGTAAATATAAAATAAATATCGTAAATAAAGACGGTAAATAAAAATAACTACTAGGTAGATTATTAGTGGATATTAATTAAATAATAAATTTATAAAACGAGTTCGATAAATATCGAGAGTAGAAGCGACCGAAAAATAACTATCTTAATATACCGCGTATATTCCGGACTATTAAAAATAATAGTACCCGTCCTAGTATATACTCTAGGTTCTCGATTAAGGAAAATTAATTTATTAATCTTAATATATACTTTAAGTCGGTTTTATATAACGTTTCCTTTATTAAAACTCTTAATAATTTAATTAATCTTAAAACGAGTATAAATAATAAAATAATATAGTTTTTATAAACTTTTATTAATAATCTTAAGAGTAAAAATAATAATAATCGAAATACGAAGAATAACGGAACCCCTATAACGCGCGATAATAAAAGAGTTAATTAAATTATAATAAATAATTAACCCCTAATAAATATAGTATAATTAATAATAGTAACTCGACCGATCTCGTTTACGGTAGACGATTTATTTAAATAATTATAAAAAGACTTTACGGACGCTAAAATTATATATAATAAGAAAACGGCTAAATACTTAGTTATTAGTTAAATATTTAAATTAATATTTATCCCGGAGTAAAACGAAGTAGAAGATATTTCGATTAAGGAAAAGAAAGATATTAAAAAGTCCCTAAAGAAAAGAGCGAAGGATAAATAAATAAATAACTAAATTTAAATATTAAAGTTAATAAATCGGGTTAAGTTATCGAACGTATAATTTATTAAAGTAATAAAATATATATACCGGAATAATAGAAGATAGGAGAACTATTATCTTCTTTTTAAACTAAATAATATTAAAGATTATAAAATTAGAAAAAAGATTTATATAAAAGGAATAATAATAGGTTTTACCTTATTTTAAATACTCGGTATATTTGTTTTATTCGAAATAGAGGTCTTTTAAAACGGGGGATACCTCGTAAATATTATAGGGTTTAGAAAAATAATATAATTAACTTTTATCGAGTTTAGAATTAATAATTAACGAGGGGTTTAAATTTTATAGGCTCTCGGCGTAGCCTACCTAAATTATTTATTTATATTAAATTATAAGAACGTAAAGAAAGTTAGGAAGGAAAAAAAATATAACCTATATCTCGCGGAGGGAATAACGAAGGATCTTTAATTATTTAAAATATATTACCCGTCTAGAAACCCCTAAAGGATTTAATATATATATATTAATTCTAATATATCTAAAAAACTTATACCGAGTTACGGTTTTAATCTCTTTCTTCCCCCCGTAGGTTTATTATCCTATTAACTAAATTTAATAAATATATAGATAAAATAAAAAGATAAAGTTTTTAAATAGGTATTATAATAAACCTATAATAATTTTAAATTAAAAACCTATACCGTAAAACTAAATATATTAAATCGCGATCTCTTAATAAAATTAAAGTAGGTTCTTTATTTTAACGAAAATTATAACTTCTTAAAGATATTTTATTTTATATCTTTAATCTCGCTTCTTAATTAAATCGATAAAATCTTAATAGATAAAATTCTCGTAATTAAAAAGAGGGGTAATAAAGTTAGGATATAAAAATAATAACTTTAATATGATATAAAATAAAATAGGATCGTAATAGACGAAATATATACCGAGAATAATAAAACTATAAGGACGATTACTAAGATTCGGAAGATCGATAATATAATACCGGGTTAGAAATTTCGAAAGATTTTAATTAACGGGACTCCGTTTAAATTATTATCGAGGACGATAATAAATTAAATAAATACGTTTATAAATAGTAAATAAATTATATTACTCTTTAAAAAAGATTACCCTCGCTTAAATAGGGCGCGTAAACGCCTAAAATATTATATAAAAAATAAATTTATTAAAATCGGTAAAAGGTATAAGAGTCTTATCCAAAGTATATATAATAATAACGATATTAAGAACGAGTACGAGTAGTATAAAAAGACTATAATTATTATTATTCGAATACTTTAAATATAACGTATATTAGACTTTACTTTTTTCGGGGAACTACTAATTAAATTTAAATTTAATTATTATTTCGATTACTTTTTAAATTACCCGTAACGGTACGAACCGTTATTAAAATATTATTTTAAGGAAATAAATTAAAGAGTTCGGTAAATTTATTATAATATTATACTCGCCTTTACGAGTTATAAAAAGAATATTATATTAAAGATTACGGTATATTTATAGCTTGCGGTCGTACGTTATATTAGAATTTTATTATTATTCTTTAAACTAGCTCTCTATAAAGATATAAAGGACTTTAAACTAACGGGTAATAAATTAAAAAATAATAATTAATTTAGGTTAAAGAAAGAGAAGCTTTATAAATTAAAATAAAAAGATTTAACTTTCGAAAAGAATATTAATTAAATCGCCGGAGTAAATAATTATCTTAAAATATAAATATTAAATATTGTTAGAAATAAAATATAGGGAATTAATACGAAGATAATTATTATAATTATATCCTTTATCTTAGCTTTTATTATTTATTAAGTAAATATTTTTAACGAAATCCTATATTATAACGTAGGTCTTATCCTATATTAGGAATATCGTATTAATAATTATATAAACGATCCGTTTAATATAAAAGAGACTTATCGCCTTAATTTACGGAGGTATACTTAAATTAAAATAAACTAAAATTATTAAACTTTTTTAGGAGGGTAAAGATAATATAAAAAATATATCCTCGGAACCCGTACTTTAATTTCTAATAGGATCCACTATACTTTTAAATATAAGGTAGATATTTACGGCCTTTAAATATATCGTTATCTTTAACTCCGAGTAACTAGTAAACGTTAAAGACTAGGCTATATACCGTATTAATCGAATTAATTAAAACCGCGCGATATATATAATTAAATTTCTAAATATAATTTCTAAAGTAGATATAATTATCTATAATAAATAAAGAGCTCGACGATAAATATATTAAATAATAAAAGACCCTATAAAGAAGTCGGAGAGTTATAAACTCCGCGAAGTTTTAAAAGAGTATATTTATAATAATAAAGACGAGTAGGACGAGTATAATTAATTATAAAAAAATAAATAATTTATTATTATAGAGGTATAACGAGAGGATAATAATATTTATAAAAAAAGATATTAAGAGGGTAGACTAGCGATATTAATATTTAAAAAGAGTTCGATAATATAGAGGAGATAGAATAATTATAAATTCTATAAATCTAGAAAGATTTAGATATACTAAAATAATTTAATAATTTTATATTTAATAATTACGGTCTTACTATTAATTCGGAGATATTAAAAATTAATACTCGTATTCTCGAGCTACTTAAGGTACTCTTTATATAGAATTTTATAACTAAATTTACTTTTTCTAGTCGTTAAGATTTATATAAAAAAGTATTTCTCCTCCCTAATACTTAATCGTTAAAATCTTAAGGTATTTATATCCTAAAATTAAATAAAAATCGTCGAACGCCTATAATTAATAAATAGGTAAATAACTTTAAAAAAAACTTTATAAAACTCTATTATAGATATAACGGAAGAATCGAGAATATTAATTCTCCCGTTATTAACGGTTATATTAATAACGGCGAGGTTATTAATACGATATTTATAACCGCCGGAAACTAAACGAAGATAGGTCCTTAGATACTTCTAGTTATTCTTAATAATAAGAGCGCCGATATCTATAATTAAATTAAATATAACTATAATATTTATTTCGGAGTTATATTATAATATATTTAGGCGAGTAATATTATTAAAAACGCCCTTTAATATTACTTTAATATATTTATAAAATTTAATTATAAACTCGGGGGTATTACCTCTATAATTAAATCGAAGATTAAATACTTTAAGGAGCCGACGATAATTATCGGTATTAATATCTCTTATATAATACCCGGCCTAAAGTAAATTTCTATAATTATTATAATTATCTTTATCGATCGGACTACCTCTCGTTATATTACTACGGTCGAGACGAACGACTCCCGTATTAAAATAATTACCTCTAATAATATTAACTCTATACTTCGTCCTTTAGTAGACTAGTAGTAGAAGAGTATTAATAGAGGTAATCTACCTAAATACGTTTATTACTTCTATAACGATATTTTTAAAAATTAATTTAATCTACTTTTAAAATACGAGGTTATTAATATAAAGTATTTATTTACGAATTTAAACTAGAATTATCCTAATAATAAAATTAAATTCACTATTATAATTATCGAGAAGTATTATTATATTCGTTTCTTCTCTTCTATAAGTCCTATAATTAATAAAAATAATAATCCTATATTTGATATAATTATTAATTATAATATTATTTACCTCTTCGAGAATAATATTTATCTCTACTCGTATATAATTATTTAGGGCACTACTCGGACCTATTTATTATTATATATTAATAAATAAGGTTAATATTCTATTAAATCGATTCTAGGTAATACTCTACGAGTATTATTATTAATATTAATATATAATTACTCCCGTATCTCTTTATAATTTTAGTTTTAAATTTATAAAAATATATTAAATTAATAGAAGATAATCCCCGTAGTATATTATATTTACTTAGTAACTAAGTATAGTAAAGTTTATATCGATATAATTACCGCCGAGAGGGTTATATTTTAAAAGGAGCGACGGAAACTAGGTAAAGAGGCGTATATAATACCTAAGGCCGCTAGCGCAGAGCTAGCGGCTTAGTAATAATATAAAAGACGTAAGGTAGTTACGGGGTTCATTTCTAGATAGTTTTTAAATCCTAGATTTAATAGTAGAACTAATCTCTAAGGATTCTAATAAAACGGGGGAATATTAACTCGATATAGGATTATTAAAAGTTAGAACCCCGCGATACTAAGGCTAGAACCCCGTATCGATAAATAATAATATTATAGAGGTGGCGGGGCGTAGGCGTATATAATATACTAACGCTTTTAACGGGGCGCAGGCGTATATAATATATTACTATTTTATAATTATTTCTTTTTTTAGGCCTTGGTCTCTAGGTATCTAAATACTTTAGTTAAGAGATATTTATTAAAAAACCCTTAAACCCCTTAAGGGAAATAAAGGAAAAGAGTTATTTAATATAATAGTATTATTATATAGTAACCTAAATATAAGGCTACGTACCTAATCCTTTAATACCTACGGTATTAATTACGGAATAGTATTTAGCCAAATTACGAAGCTCGTTAAAAAACCTTTAAACCCTTTAAGGGAAATAAAGGAAAAAAGTCTTCTAATTTATATTATCGGTCCTATAGTATTAATATATAATACTAATTACGGAGCGATACGAAACTATTTCCTATAGTACTATTATATAGTACTAGTAACGGAAGAGTAATACTACTAAATTACCTTTACTATATAGTAGTGTTAGTAGTAAATAAATAGTATATTTATAAAGCTGTCCCTATAGCGCTAATATATAGTAATAATAATTAACTAAATAATATTCCTTTCGTCCCTATAGTACTATTATATACAATAGTAACGGAGCGAAATAGTATACACTATCGTTCCTATAGCGCTTATAGTACTTATAGTAAATATAGTATATTAGATTATTCCTATAGTACCTATAGTAGTAGTAGCGGAATAACGGTAGTTACCCTTATTATATACTCCTACTATACTATAAAAATACTAGTAATAAAATATTATATATAAACGATACAGCCCTAATATTATACCCGGAGATTAATAATAACCTAACTACTATAGTAACGGTTATATCTATTAATAAAAACGAGGTAGCGGAGCGGAGGCGCCTATCGATATATAATAACGATAAAATATTTAGCGCGACGGTTTATTATTAAAATAAACTCGCTCGCCTATTTATTTTCTCTCTTCGTAACTCCTTTAATCTTTTTTATATATTATTACTCTAGCTCTATAACAGCGTTCTAGTATTATAACTAATATATAGATAATACTCTCGTTATATATAGTTTTTTTCTAACTCTATAAATAACTCCTACTCACCGATAGTATTAGTTTATTTATATTAATTATTTTAGTTATAAATATACTAGTAAATATAACTAGTCCGCTATTAATATAACTACGTAATATTAATTATAATAGTAGTTTACTACGCTTCATAGCTCCCTTACCGGGTCTATTTCTACTAGTTTAATAATAATTATATTCAAGGTATATCCCCTCCTTATATACTCTATTATATTAATCGCTACGGAATCGATTATTACGTAAAGGTAAGTCATAACCGTAAACTTTAAAGCGGTATATATTAATAATAATAAATTCCTAAACCTTTCCGAAGGAAGGTAAAGAGGTTTATATATTAATATACCCGTATCGGTAATAGAACTCTTAAAGAAGAATATAAATATAATTTAATAAATAAAGAAATTACTTAATAGCGTAAAGTATATAATAAGATAATAGTAACTAGTAGGTAAACCCCTACTATAATTATTAACCTATAGAATTAATTAACGGCGGCGAACTAGTATATTAAGGAATTAAAGGCGATAAATAAAGTTCTCGAAGAAAAAACCGAGAGTTTCCGTTAATATAAACGGGACCTAAAGAGCCCTGAGGAAGATAATATCCTTAAGGACTATACTAGGGAGACTATATTTTCTTTTAATAATTCCGATAATAACTAAATCTTTCGTACGATATAATAGTGATATCGAATTCTTTTTTTTTTAAATCGGCGCTAGCTAAACTTACCTAGATATACTATTTAATAATATATTCTAGGTGTCTATATAAATTATATTTAAAGTAAAAATATTTTTATAAATACGATATCTTATCGCTATCGTATATAAATAGTTTAATAATAAATTTAATTTAATTATACCTTAAAACCGTATAATAAGATTATAAGTATAGAGGAGAATATCCATTATATAAATATTAATATAAAAGTAATAATATTTACTTTTAATATCGGCTCCGTTTACTCCGCTTTATTATTTTATACGACTAGGCGACCTCTTTAGTTATATTTATATATTTACATTTACTGCCCGCCTATTTAAAGGCTTTAATTAATTTATTAATATTAATAAACTCTTCGTCTAGTAGTTATTAATTATATTCTTCGCCTTAATTAATTTATTTAACTTTATACTAGATATTTTCTTTATTTTTAACTTTATCGATTACCTCTTCTACCTCCTATAACTTATTATTATTAATAAGTTCGGGGGCTTATATAAAAGATTCCGCCGTATTAATATAATCGCGAAGATAATATAACTTAAATAACGATATATAAAAAGTATTATAGATTCTATACGTAGAAGGTAGTAGTAGGCGGTAAATTTATACTCTTATTTTATTAATAATCCTAAAGGGCCCTATAAACTTATAAGATAATTTCTTATTTAAGTATTATTACTTTAGGTTCTTTATTATTAATATAATTGAATTATTAACCTTATAACTTTATAATTTATACGTTTTATTATATTATTAAATTTAGTATTCGGTAATACTTTATAAATACTTTATAACTTTATTCTTTAAAGTTTATAATTATCGTACCCTATTATTTATAACTAGTACCCTTTCTTCCCTAGAATTATCCTCGACCTCTTAACGGATTTTAGGATAGTAACTATATATACGGAAAAACAACGTCGTTCCGACGGCGGTACTCCAATTATTATTTATTAAGAATTCTACTATAAATAATAATCTAACTTAATTAATTTATTTATTATTAGTAAATATATATAAATAGTACTCTAATATTTAATTTTAGCGCTCTATCTACTTATTCGTTTAAGGGTAAAAAGTAGTACTTAAGCGTCGTTTAATTTTCGAATAAAAATATATAGCCGATTAGAAGGCGCTCGTAAAAATAGAGCCTCTATCACTAATAATACTATTAAGTATATTATAACGGTAAATAATTTTAGAATAAAATACTTCCGCTAGTTAAACGGTATCGATTTTAATAATTATAAATATATACCTAACTATTTTAGTAAATCGATTTATAACGATAAAGATAGTATTATAAACGGTACCTCTATATTTATTAGGCGGTAAATTAATTATAAAATCTATAGAAATCTCTTTCTAAGGTTAAGTAATAATAAGAAACGAATTTAATTCGCTATATAAACGATATCGCGGCGCCTTCGTCCGCTAATATATATTATAAATTTTAATATAATTCGTAATTTACTTTAGGCTACCCTCCTAGAAAAATTTCGGGTAAATAATTTATATAACTTTATAGCGCTAAAGTAACCTATTAAAGAATTATTATAATACTTTTTTATAAACTCTTCCTTTAAAGCTTTATCTCTTAGTATATAAAAGTAATTATTATATCTTAATAATCCCTCGGAGTCTATAGCCTATATTTTATTCTTTATATAACGGCGGTTCTTTAATATATTCGCTTTAGTTCGAAAAGAGCTTACTTAATTATTATAAATTTATAATTCCCGAATCAATATTTTAATAGGCCTTTTAGGATTATTATATATAATTTTAAATACTACTATAATATCCCGCCTTAGAATTACTACCCTTAATTTTATAATTTAAAAAGTAGAGGTTATAACTACCCTTATTTCTTTATCTCCTTCCGATAACTAATTATTAATCCAAAAAGTAAGTTTATTCTAAAGTATTAATAATAATTTAATATTTAACGGCGATACTCCCTTATAATTAAAATACCGCGACGGTATATTAATAAGATTTAATTTTCTAGCCCGATAAAAGATTTTAAAGTTATAAGTAGTTAATTTAAATACTTAACGGGCCTACCTAAAGTTTAGCTCCTTCTATTTTATAAAACCCTTTAAGTTATTATAATTAATCTAGATTTTAATATAATAGGGGCTACTTTCTAGGTAGTATTATTTTTATTTTATTACCGCTATAATAACGAGTAATTCTTAATTATAAATCTTATAGTTTTATTCTAGGGGATTTAATTTCTATAACTAGAATACTATAAGGCGCTAATAATTATTTTTATTTTATTATAATAATATAGAGCTAAAGCTAAAGTTAGAAGTATTTATCTTTATATATAATTATTTAGTTAGATCGTAATAACGCAGAAAAGGCGCGTTTACGAATATATTTTATAAGATCTAAAACGCTTCCGTAGCGCCGTCTATTTATTTTAACGGATTTATTTTCTTATTTATTTTACTACCCTTAAATAAGTTAGTAAACGATATAGTTATATTAAAATAATTATAAATAAACCGCCTATAGAAGTTAACGAAACCTAAAAAGATTTATACCTCCCGATATATTTTCGGTTAAGGTTATTCCTTAATAGTTTTAATATATTCCGGGTCTATAATTACTTTATTAATAAATATAATAAAATTAAAAAACTCGACTATTTCGGTACTAAATTAATACTTCTTAAGGTTAATAAATAACTAGAACTAATATAATCGTTTAAATATTTATTTAATATACCGTTAATACTCCGCCGGATTAATACTATAAATTAGGATATTATCTAGATATATTATATACGTTATATTTATTAACCCTATAAATATATAGTTAATATAAGTTTAAAATATCGCCGGTACGTTAGCGAGCCTAAAAGGTATAACCAAATATTCGAAATAACTATAACGAGTTCGGAAAATAACTTTTTATTTATCGCCTTCCTTAATCCGGATCCTATAATAAGTATTCTTTAAATCTAACTTCGTAAAGATTTTAAAACCGTATAAACGGTTTAATATCTCGGTAATTAAGAGTAATAAGTATCGATTTTTAATAATTACCGCGTTTAAACCCCGATAATTAACGTAAAAATATAATTTATTATTCTTTTTAAATATAAAAAGAATAGGTACTCCGATTAAAAATATTAAATAACGGATCTAGCCTTTATATAGTAAAGATTCTAAATAACGCCGTAGCTCCGATAATTTAGTTTAAAATAAATTATAAAAAGATTTATAAAGCGGTTCTTTATTAATCTTTATTTTAATAGCGTAATCCCCTATTTAAAAATAAATAGGGTACTCGCCTTTTTATTAAAAAAAATATTATAAAACCCTATAAGTTCCTTAGGAACCTTTAGGTTAGGAAGTTCTTCTTATTCGCCTCGCGCCATTATAGCGTATACGACCGCGAATATATTCGGTTTATTTTTAAAACTATTAGTGAACTTGGCCGGTTCCTTAATTTATAAATTACTAGAATTAATTTTAAACCGCTATTAATCCGCCTTAGAATTAATTAATATCTTTAATTAACGTAATTTAGGTATACCTAGAATAACGTTTAAACTTTTAAAGTCTATAGCGTAGAATAAAATATTATATTTATACTCTTAACCCTAATTATCGATTATTTAATAGTTTAATTAATACGCGTTATAATAATATATACTTTACCCGTTAATTACTTTAGCTGGCGGTAAGATAGTATTATAAGATTCTAAATTATTTTTAACGACGAACCGCTATAAAATCAAATTAATCTACGCTCTAAAGTTAATTAAGGTAATAAGTTATTTAATTTTATCCTAGAGGGTAATCTAATCTTTAAAAAGAATAAAAGAGTATATTTTTATTAATCGTTTTTCTTACCCTTCTTCCGAGGCGTGAGTTAGGCTTAATTATTTTTTACCGATACTATATCGACGTTTATAACTAATTTATTTATATCGGGATATTTAGGTTTAATATAGCCTTCTACTCTATAATAATAATAAATAATCTTATTATATAAAGAATTAGCGGTATTAACTTTATACTTATTACTCTTCTTCTTTAAATATATTTATTTAATACTATCGCCGGTATTAAATTTAATAATTCGGTCTATTATAAGTTTTCCTTTATTAGGGTTCTTTAACTAGGAACCCGAATTAAAATTAAAGCCACCTATTAATTATATATACTTTAAATTCTTTTCTTATATAATAACCTAGGTAAGAATTTCTTCCTTTTAAATAAATATACTATCGGTATTAAGAATTTTATTTTTAAATTTAGACTTAAATTTAGTTAAAAAGAAATTTACTTTATACTCCTTTAAAAACGGGGGTAACTAGGCCTTTATTTCTTTAAAATAAACCTTAAATAATAATACCTTTTAATAAGATTATTATTTAACTTCCTCCTACTTCTCGTAGATAAAGAGACGGCGGTTAACTAGATTCGTTATTAAATTAAAAAGAAACTTCTTAAAAAAGCTAAACGTAATACTAGCTAAATTATATAAATCGTAGTATTTATACTACTACGTTAGAGGGTCACCCTCTAACGAGTCTATATAATATATAATCCTTAAATAATCGGTGGTAAAATACTTAGGACTAATTAAAAATTTAATATTTATATCGCGGAACTAGCGTAAATATTTACCTTCGCTCGTACTTTTATAAAAACGTATTTTATTAAGGCGTAGTATTTTCGCCCTAATAAAGATATCCCTATTAAACGTAGTTAAATTTATTATTATTTCACTAGTAGGCGTAATAATTAGGGGACCTCTATTATAAATAATAAATTCTACTAGCGCTCCGTTAGCGGGTATAGAAATAATAGGATTATATAGTTTTTAATTTTAAACTTATAATACCCCTAATTTTTATTATTATTTAAGGCGACGGTTTTCTTCCCTAGTAATTTTAAACTATATATTCAAGGTCTTTTCGGGGGTAGTAATATCTTTAAATTCGCTACCGTTTTTACGACGGGGGTCGTCGGAGGGGGCTTAATTAATATTATCGTCGCTAAATTCTTTTAAATATCCCGAGGTTAAACCCGATATTATAATAACGATAAGTCTTTTCTTTAGAAAGATTTAAAAGATTAAAACTATAATACCTAAAGCCGCTAGCGTAGAGCTAGCGGCTTAATAATAATATAAAAAACGTAAAATAATTATAGGGTTTATTTCTAGGTAGTTTTTAAATCCTAGATTTAGTAGTAGAACTAATCTCTAAGGATTCTAATAAAACGGGGGAATATTAACTCGATATAAAATTACTAAAAATTAAAACCCCGCGATATTAAGGCTAGAACCCCGTATCGATAAATAATAATATTATAGAGGTAGCGGGGCGTAGGCGTATATAATATATTACTACTTTATAGCGTAATCCTATTCTAATAAAAGAAAATTATAAACCGAGTAATTTAAACTTTAACTAGTCGAGCCTTAAAACTAGATAAATTTTAATATATAATATATTTAAGTTTATAAAGTCGTATAAAAATATTTATTAAATATCGTAGGTAATAAATATATTTAATAAATATAATAGATTAATAGTATTAATATACGATATTTATATAAATACGCGAGTAAGTACGCGATTAATATTACTATATATTATATCTAACCTATAACTTAAACTATATAAATTAAATAACTAGATAAATTATTTACGGGTTTAAACTAGCTTAATACGTAATTTACTAGTAAATAATAATAAAACGTTTAATAAACCTACTCGGAGCTATAGATAACGGAATATACGGGTATTATATTTGGAAAAAGTTTATACGGTCTCCCGCTTTACCGATATATATCTAGTAAAGGTATTTAGAAATATATTAGACCGCTTAATATAACCCGCGGTTAAGATAAAGATTAATATAATTAAAATATATATTAAAATAGCGCGTTAATAAATTATAGTATCAGTCTTATAAGGAGAGTAAAGAAGGGATTTCTTATTATTCCCTTCTTTTTTCTACTTTAGGGAAAGAAATTACCGAGTCTTTATTCTCTTCTTTTTCTTTCCCCGGTTCCCTTCCTTAACCGGGGAAGAGAAGGGATTCCCTACTCTATTCCGTAGCGTAATTATTACTTTATAATATATAGTCCTAAATAACTTTATTATTATTTTATAATATACCCCCAAATGACCCTATTACTACTTTATAGTATATACTCCGAAATATCTTATTATTACTCTATAGTATACTCCTAAATACTTTTATTACTACCCGATACTATACTTTTAAATAACTTTATTACTATTTTATAATTTACTTTTTAATAATTTTAATATTATTTTATAATATATACTCCTAAATAATAATATTACTACTCTATAATTAACTTTTAAATAATTTTCTATATTATTAAATATCTTTATAATTATTTTATAATATATCTCTAAATAATACTACTAGGTTACTACTATTTATAATATACTCTTTAATAACTTTATTATTAATTTATATAAATATATTTTAAAATATATTTTGAAATAATTTTATAAATACTATTATAATTAACTCTATAATAAATATTATAATTAACTTTATAATTAATATTATATTTATCTCTCTAATTAATTTTATAATTAATCTTTATATAATAATTTATTAATATATACTCGAGATAAAAAAAAATATATATATATATATTAAATATATAATAAGATAGTATTATTATTAGAAAATTAATAAGAAACTTATATAATATATAATAAAATAAATAATAAGATAAGTCTATAAATTAGATTCTATTTATAATAATATAGATATAAATATAGTATAGATATAAATATAGTATAGATATAAATATAGTATAGAAGAAAATAAAATTTACTAGAATAATTTAATCGTAATAAATATATACTAAATAATATATAGATTATTATTACTTTTTATATCTATTTCTTTCTAAATATATATATAAATATAAAATAAATATATAAAGAAGTAATAATTAATATATAGATAATTTCAATAAATATAATATAATAAACTAACTATTTGAATTAAATTTGGTATTAAATATCTATATTATTAACGTAAAACTTTCTATATTAAAATAATATAACTTTTCTATATTAAGATTTTATTTCGAGACGTATAAAAGTATATAAATAGAAAAGAAAGACTTTCTTTATTCTTTTCTTTTTCTTTAAACTATGTTTTATATATAAATATTTAATTTAGATATTTACTATAATCTAACCTAAACTCCGATATATAGAGAGAATTAATATTATATTTAAATAATTTATTATATAAAAGTATTATTATTAATACTATAATTAATCTAGATAATATTTATTTAATAATAATTACTATTTTGTAATAAAATAACTATATATAGAATTATAAAAACTATATCTAAAATAATAATAAATATTAGAATTAACTTTAAAATGATTTCAAAATTTATAAATAAATAGATAATTTTAAAATCTAAAATATTATGAAAGTATTTTCAAAAATAATAATTCCTTTATTAATTTATAATTATATATTATTATTAATAAAAAAGAGAAGAGAAATAAAAGTAGTAAAATAA